>Ga0316201_10000086_pt1 | contig 36739 bp, 30 predicted proteins | sample CS6wburrow_MG_FD_204516 | JGI IMG/M metagenome (GOLD analysis project Ga0316201, IMG submission 204516) | Coastal sediment microbial communities from Delaware Bay, Delaware, United States - CS-6 worm burrow | ecosystem: Environmental > Aquatic > Marine > Coastal > Sediment | place: USA...
AATGCGTTCGGCTCGTTCATGACGTCGTAGCCCGCCACGGAGTCGTCGTTCGCAAATCGCGCAACGAGGTGTCCGAACATCTCCGCGTAGCGCGTACGAATGCCAATGCCACCCGGCCCCTCGACGTTGTCGAAGAACGACTCCCAAGATGCTTGGACCGCAGGAACGAGCTCACGCTGTCCACTCTCACAACGGGGCTCCCCCTGATCAAAGGTCGCCCAGTCAGGCGCGCCGTCCCATCCGCCGGCTGGACGGGTCCCCTCTGGGCACATTTCATCGGGTGGCGCCACGAGTGACGGGCCCCAGGCATCCTGGTGCAGGTCGAGCAGGGTGTACACCCCTCGCTCGCGAAGCATCGCGACGGATGCCGCGTACTCGTCTAGATATGCTTCATCATACACGCCTGGCTCGGGCTCGACGCGCGACCAACTCAAGAGCAAGCGCACCATGTTCCAGCCCATCGCCGCAACCATGTCGGCGTCGTCTTCGGTGAACGGGTACGTGGTGAACAGCTCTTCGTCGTATTGCCAGTACTCGACGTGCGCGTTGACGTTGATTCCGCGGAGCAGGACCTCACGACCCTTGGCATCGACGATGCGGCCGACGTCGGTCGCGTCGGGGACAGCTCGAAGCGAGGGGAGAGGATCACTTGGAGCAGGTGGGCCGGAGGCGGTGCTCGGATCGGAGCTACTGCATCCGAGAGAGGTCAGCAAGATGAGAGAAAAAAGGTGTCGAACGGGTGTTGAAAAAAGCATATTGACTCAAAAAGGGTCTAGAGAATGTGCTGGCCTTACCAGATCGGCGCGCTCAGGGCACATCCGCCCTCTAGACGTCGAGGGCGTCTCGCCAGCTGGCTTCGTTGAAGCCGACCAGGGCGAAGCCTTCGCCGAGCAGAAGCGGCCGCTTGATGAGCTTCCCGTCCGCGGCGAGCGCGGTCAGCGCTTCGTCCTCGCTCATCATCTCGAGCTTCTCTTTGAAGCCACCGTTTCGATAGCTCTGACCGGAGGTATTGAAGAGCTTGCGGAGCGGCAGGCCGGAGAGCTTGTGCGCCTTTTTCAGGGCCGACTTCGATGGCGGGGTTTCGACGATGTCCTCGGCCCTGAAGTCGACACCGGACGCTTCGAGGAACTTCAATGCCTTCCGGCAGGTACTGCAGTTTGGGTACTGATAGACGAGCATCCCGAGGCATACCGCGCTCTGCGGAGGCTGCCAGCGGTCCATGCGATCAGCGACGTCGAGGCTGGCCTGCGTTTTCTGGACACGGCGGGCTGTTTGGCCGAGGCATGATGCGATGGGAGCGACGGGATGAACCAGCTTAGACTGCTGAGCACGCGGCGCTTCTCTGCTTTCTTCGCGACGCAATTCCTCGGAACGTTCAACGACAACCTGTTCCGAACCGCCCTGATCGTCGCCGTCGTCTACCAGTCGGTAACCCTCGCTCAAATGTCGACGCAGGTCACCATCGCGCTGAGCGCGGTGCTCTTCATCGTGCCGTACTTCTTGTTCTCCCCGCTCGCCGGACAGCTCGCCGACCGGAGCTCCAAGACCTCGTTCATCCGATGGATCAAGGTCGCGGAGCTGCTCGTCGTGTCTTTGGCGGCGCTTGGCTTCTGGTTCGACATCTTGCCGCTTCTCTTGATCGCGTTGTTCCTGATGGGGGCGCAGTCCACGCTCTTCGAGACGGCGAAGTACAGCGTTCTTCCCGAGCTGCTCACCAGGCCCGAGCTCACCGCGGCAAATGGGCTCGTTGCCGCTTCTACGTTCCTCGCCATTTTGCTTGGCACGGTCGCGGGCGGCTTCCTCGGGCAGACTCGGATCGAGATTGTGGCGATGGTCGCAATTGCTGTGGCGGCGCTCGGTGTCGTCGCGAGCCTTGGCATGCCTCGAACCGAGCCGGCAGACCCCTCACTGGAGCTTACCGGCAATCCAGTCGCGGCCGCCCTCGAGATTCACCGGCTGCTCAAAGCCAACCGAACTGTGTACCTCTCGGCGCTCGGCATCGCCTGGCTTTGGTTTCTCGGGGGGAGCTTCATGACCTTGGTCCCGAGCTTCGGGAGCGACGTTCTTGCGGGGAGCGAGGCGCTGATCGCGCTGCTCACCTCGGTGTTTTGCATCGGCGTGGCCGTGGGCTCGCTGCTCTGCGATCGCTTCGGCCGGGGCAAGCTCGAGCTCGGTCTGGTGCCTTTGGGTTCGATCGGCCTGACCCTGACTTCGCTCGAGCTCTACTTTGCGACCGAATCGTTTCAGGCTGGCGCCGGGAGCCTTCTTGGGGTCGAGGCGTTCATGGCTGCCCCAGGCTCGCGAAGAGTCCTTTTCGACGTATTGTTGCTCGCGATGTTTGGCGGCCTCTTCTCGGTCCCGCTCTACACGCTCATCCAAGTCCGCTCCGCCCCCGCGCTCCGGTCACGGGTCATCGCCGGCAACAACATCCTGAACGCGCTCTTCATCGTCCTCTCCTCCCTGATGCTGCTGGCCCTCCCCGAGCTTGGTGTGACGATTCCCCAGACCTTTCTGATCCTGGCCCTGCTCAGCGCTCTGGTGTCCGCATACATCTACACGGTGATTCCCGAGTTCCTACTGCGATTCGTCGCCTGGCTGCTCGCGAACCTGATGTACCGGATTCGGGTCCTCGGGCGTGAGAACCTGCCCGAGGAGGGCGCCGCGATCATCGCGGCGAACCACGTGACCTACATCGACTGGTTGGTGATCAGCAGCGTCTATCAGCGGCCCATGCGCTTCGTCATGCACCAGGATTTCCTCGATCTTCCGCTGGTCGGCTGGGCGTTCCGCGATGCGAAGGTCATTCCGATCGCTTCACGACGAGAGAACCCGAAGGCCCTCGAGCAGGCATTCGAACGGATTTCCGAAGAGCTCGAAGACGGCAATGTCGTGTGCATTTTCCCTGAGGGCGAGCTCACCCGAGACGGAAAGCTAGGCTCGATCAAGCCCGGCATCCTCAAGACGCTCGAAACGCATCCGGTTCCGGTGGTGCCGGTCCGGCTCGACGGTTTCTGGGGCAGCTTCTTCAGCAGGAAAGACAACCTGGCCCTGCGAAAGCCGTTTCGCAGATTCTGGTCCCGCGTCACTCTCACGGTTCATCCGCCACTGGCGCCCGACGAGGTCACGCTCGACGCGCTCAGGATTCGCCTGGTGACGCAAGAAGATGTCGCCGCTTAGCTGCAGCTCGAAGTAGCCTGAGCCGGTCAGTTGCAGTGGCTGGGTCCGTCTTCGCGGCTGCCGATGTCTGGCTTCGCGCCGTTAAAGTTGCCGGCGGCCGTGCCGTTGAGGTCGTAGCTGAGAAGGTCGCCGCCGCCGTCGATCAGCGTCGATGGCGCGCCAAGACAGTAGAGGTTCTCGTCTCCGACCGTGGTGCTCGAATAGAGCGGATCGACACTGTACTCCCAGAGCAATCCCAGGGGCAGACAGGCGCACGCGTCGCACTCGGACCCGCCACAGGCCCCACTCGCGTTGTCGAACTCGTTGTTGCCGTACCTCGGCCCTGCTGACAGGAGCGCCGTGCAGGTCGGGCTGAGCTCGAAGGTGACGGCTTGGGAGGCGTCTAGCCCGAACTCGCCGTTGCCGGTGACGTTGTTGTTCCGAAGGCAAATGCCGCTGGACGGTTCGCCGAAAAAATCGAGACCCGAACCGCCATTGTCGGCGACTGTATTGTGGTCGATGAAGAGATCGCTCGAATTGCGGATTTGTACACCGTCCATCGCGTTGAGCGCCACCGTGTTGCCTGAAACCACGGCACCCGCCGAGTCTCTCACGATGATGCCCCCTCTTTCGTTGCCCTGCCCGTCCAAACCGCCGGTGATGACGTTGTTCCGGAGCTGGACGTTGTTTCCAACGTTGATGTAGATTCCGCGCCTTTCGAATCCTTCGATCTCACAGTTCTGTACCACGTTGTCGTCATCCTTGACCTCGATGATGCTTCGGGCGTTGGAGACGTTCAGGACACGCACGCCGTCGATCAGATTGTTCTTGCTCTCGAGCTTGAAGACGGTTCGATCAGTTCCGGGACCTGTACCCGGAGAGTTGACCGTCAGAGTGCCACCGGCGACTTGCCGAATGGTGACTCCCTCATCGTCGGTGAAGGCTGCCGGAGTGTTGGCAGCTATCGTGAGGTCGCGGAGAACGATGTAGTCGTGGCCGACGTTGCCGTTCGCTGCTTCGATCACGGTGCCATACTCCGCCTCGCTGCTTGCCACGAGACACTCGGAGCTGTTGTCGCTTGGGTTGGTCCCGCAGAAAACCTCGAAGCAGTCGACGTGAGGGCCTCCGTCCGAATTCGTCGTGCAGTCTTCATCACAGGTCGGAACGGAGTCGTCACAGTCGGTGTCGATGCAGTAGCCATCGTCGTCGAGATCGGTGCATACGAATGCGCATCGTGGCTTGGCGTCGTCACAGTCACTGGTCGCGCAAACCCCGTCGTCGTCGGCGTCCACACAGCCGTTGCCGCCTGCGCCACCTAGGCCTCCAGCGCCGCCCATGGCTCCAACGCCTCCAGCGCCGCCAACGCCGCCCATGCCACCCGCGCCTCCAGCGCCGCCAACGCCGCCCATGCCACCCGCGCCTCCAGCGCCGCCTGTGCCACCAACGCCGCCTGTGCCACCATCAGGCCCGACGCATTCGCCGGTGTCGATGAAGCACTGCTCGCTACCCGAACAGCCGGCAAGGGAGAACGCGCCCATCGTCACGGTCAAGGTCCCCTGGGAGCTATCGGCATCGATCGTGACTGGGTCGCAACCCGCAGCGACCACCGCGCAATCGGAGTCCAGCGCGCGGGCGTAGAGGCCGTATGGACCGGGCTCGGGAATCGCGATGGCTGGTCCTTCGTTCCCATCCCGAAGTGTGAACGTGGATCCGAATGCGTTGTCGGGTCGCTCGGCGAGCAGCACCGAATCGCAGGAATCGACTAGGTACCCTTCGACCCGAACCGCGTCGTCACGCGCCGACCGGGGGACACCCGGGGCAAAGGAAGCCTCCATATTGAGACCTTCGCTCGGCGTCCCGTCGCTACAGCCGGCTGCAAGAGGCGCGACCAGCACAAGGAGCGCGGCAAGGAGGGATTGGCTTTGCCTGTTTCGATTCACCAGTTCACCGAGAAACCGCCGTCTGGTGGCGGGCTTTGATTGGAACGTTGCGAGATGACGACACCCGCAGTGACCCCGCCTGCAACTACGACCGCAGCAGCGGCGACTATCCAAGGCCACTTTTTCTTTTTGGCCCTGGGCTGATCGGCCGGCCCCTTGTAGGTGGGCATCTGAAATGCCGCGCTGGCAGGAGGCGAGACGGGAACGGCGACGTTCGAAGCGCTTGGAATGGGCGCAACGTCAGCCGGAACTGCCACTGGGATACCCTCTCCCCGCGCTATCGCTTCGTAGCGAAGCTTGGCTTCCATGAGCTCGCGCTCGGTTGCTTCTTTCTCCGCGATCGATTTCCGAAGCGCTTCGATCCGTGTCCGCACCTCGGATTCGCGGGCGGGTTTGTCGGTCTCTTCCAGGTACTCCTCGAAGGCTTCCAGCGCTTCTTGCTCACGTTGCAGTCGATCGGCAGCAACACCGATGTTGTACAGCAAGGCACCTCTGCCGCTCGTCCGGTACGCGTGCCGGAAGTAGACCAGGGCGCTTTCGTAGTCGGACTGATCGAATGCCGTGCGGCCCGCCTTGAAATACTCGCGAGCCGCGGCGTCGTCCGTCACTTGCTGAGCGTGCGCGGGCACGGCAAAAAGCATACCGAGCAACAGTCCGGACGCGCAGGCCCAGCGAAGGCCCATCCCCCTGGTCATTCCCATGACCTCAGAATAGAGGTGCGGGAGAGCTATCGGCAAACTCGGCTAGCGGTTATCGGTGCTTTTTCCGGACTTTTTGCCCGTTCTTCGCTACCTGAGCGTGAAGGCCGCCTAACGAGCCTCCGGAGCCTAGCCTTCCGGCGCCGGTTTGGCGGGACGGGCTTTCCAGCGACCGTCTGTGCTGAATGCGGTCCAGGCCCATCTCACCCAGCCGACAAGCCGGAACGCGAGCCAGAGTGACCAGGCGAGCATCAGCAAGCGCCAAACCCAAATGCTGAGACTCAGGATTGCTGTCTGCGGCAAGTCGTTGCTGCTGCGGTCGATGTACCACTCTAGGCTGCTGCCGTAGCTGCCCGCGCCAGCGACTTGCATGTCAGGATGAACCAGCAATCCGTTGTACACCGCTGCGTAGAAACACGGCAGCGCCAAGAGAGTCAAGCCGGCGAGCAGCATCTGGCGCATGTTGAAGGCGCGATGGGGAAGGTCGGGGGCCTGGCTTCGGTGTTGCAGTGCGAAGAACCAGGCCACGACTGGGACCGCGACCCAGACGGGCAAGGTGACGAAGCCGAGGCTCAAGAGCAGCCAGTCCCAAATGCGCAGCGGACTCTGCGGCACGCGCGACAACAACAGTGCGACGAGCAGGGCGAGCAAGAGGTACGGCCAGAACAACACGACAGCGCCCCATGAGGGGCCTTGGGTCCACAAGAGCCAGCGATCATCGGGGACGTTCACACGCACGCGGGCGTTGACGACCGGCGCACCCAGGCCGATTTCTGGCGTCGTGAACCAAGTCTCGAGACCTCCCTCTTGCTGAAAAGCGATCTCCACTTGCTGCACACCCGGACGGAGGGTGGTCCGCAGCTCGCGGTTCTGCATCTGAAGCGAACGCGGGCTGCCGTCCAGAGTGACACTCTGCAATTCCACGCCCTCCGGAAGCGTCCAAGCGTGCACTCCCCCACTGCTGCTGCGCACGGTGGCGGTGAGCTTGGATTGCGTGCGCCGAAGGCCCGGGTTCGTCTCGAGCGTGAGTGAATCGATCGTGAGCACGCTACCTTGGGCCGCGGGGGGACGATCGAAGGTCAGCTGGAGCTTCTCGCCAGGCCAGGGGCGAAACAGGGGTTGCCAAATACCGCGCTGAAAGTGCGTGATGGGGGGCAGCCCGGTGTGCTGGCAGCGAAAGATCGGACCGCAGCTGAGCTCCCAGACCTCGGACCAGTGCACATTCTCGGGTGCAACGAGAGAAAGCTCGGGGCTTGGCTCCAGGTTTGAAGACCAGCTGACCTGTGTCTCGCCTCGTGGAATCGTGATCACGATGTGCCCATTGTCGACTAGCGCGTCGGCTTTGGTCACATCCTCTCCGGGCAAGAGCGGTACACGCAGCACGTCGACCAGGGATGAGGGGCTGATGCGTCGCACGCTGGTATTCACCGTCCAACGCACGCCGATGCCGATCGTCCGCTTCACCTCAAACCAGGGCTGCAGGCGCACTGCTTCAGGCTGACCGCTCAGCTCGTCTTGGCCTACCAGCTTGCGTCGCAGTTGGATCGATGCGTCGGCGCGGCCGTTGTCGCGCAGCCCATCGACTTCCCAGCCTTTCGCGCGCGCGGTCAGATGCTTGGGATGGTCGCCGAAGGCGAGTGTCAGACTCTCGCCGGGTGGCGCAAAACCTTCGAGGCGCACCCGGTGCACGCCCTCGTCGAGTCGCAACAGGGCGAAGCCGTCGGACGCGAGGGCGATGGCGCTGCCTGGCTCGCCGTCGACGGTGACGGTGTTCGGCAACCAGGCGCTTGCCGGGCCAGGCATCCGAAAGGCAGTCGTCGCTCCCACGTGCACTTCGGCGTCGAAGATGATGCGCGAGTTGCTGGCCTCGATGCTTGCGCGTGCGACCGATACGCAGTCCGGAGCGCATGCGGGCGGAGCAGTCAGGCGTTTGGCGAGCTCGTTGAGCACGTTTGGAGATGGCGTCCCCTCGGGAACGACTCGTTGCGCCGCGGCGGAGCTCGGGCCCAAGAGGACTGTGCCGGCGAGCAAGGCGAGCGAGAGACTGGTCAGCGCTGCGCTCGAGCGGATCGGCGGCCGCTCGGTGCTGTTCCATCGACGCATCACTCCAAGCCCGAGGAGCACCAAGAGCAGCACACGCACGATCGACGCAAGGAGATTGGCGCGCGGAGAGATCAACCACAGTTTCACCTGATGATCGGCAGGGACTGGACCGGACCAGTCGAGCTCCCAGGACTTCGACTCCCAATCGGGAATGCCCTCGCCGGTCTGCACCACCGCGTTGGGATCTTGCTGCTGGGTCATCGGCACCTTGGCCGGCAGAGCTGAGCCCGCACCTCGACGGCGCGCGCTCGACTTGGGCAGCACGTAAGCATCGTCCTCCATCGCGCCGTCGTACGCTTCGGACGCCTCTTCGTCGGGAGCCATCTGGCCGCCCATGTCGACTTTCATCTCTGGGCGCATGGCAGACTGCATGGCGAGACCGCCGAACATGACCGCGACCAAGACACCGAGGATGCCGGCGGCGGCAAACAAGCCAAGCACGGTCTTCCCACTCACGCGTCGGACCTCGGCCGTGCGATAGACAGCCACGGCGACGACGACTACGGTCCATGCCTGGAGCCAGGGCATCGCGTCCCAGGCGCTCCAGCCGTCACCGACGTGCGGAAACAAGCCGAGGCGCAGCTGCGATACGCAAAACGGCACCGCGATCAACACGAGCGCCACTCCCGCACCCCACCAGAGGGTGCTCAGACCGCGGCTCCAGCGCGGGCTCGTCACCACGCGCCGCAATGCCAGCAGCGCGAGTAGCACCACCCAGATGAAGAGCGGAGCGCCGTTCTCATGAAAAGTCAGCGTGAGCACGAGGAGCGCAAGGAGCCCCCAGAGCGGACCGAGCAGACGAAGCGAGGCGATCGCGATCAGCGCCACGAAGAAGATCGCGAATACATCCCAACGCGACAGCCAAGTTTTCGATGTATCGTCGGCGCCCGAAATCGCCAGCACATCCCAGCCCGGCGGCAGACGCAGACGCGCGCTGAGTCGCTCGATGTTCTCGGACCAACCTACCGCGGGGAATGACGAGCGCGACTCGTCTAGCCGGGACTCGGCGGTCATCTCGAGCTCGGCGCTTCGGATCTCGACCCCGCGCGGCACACGGGCGTCTTGCGCCGGGCCGTCGGATCGCAGGTCGTTGATCAACTGTCCCTCATTGCTGAGCGTGACGTGTCCGAGCGTGCCTTGCTCCATGATCAGGCGATGGCTGCGCCGAAGTTGCCCCGTGATGTGGTCACGCACGGAATAGCCAGTGCCATCGACGTCTAGCCAGAGCTCGCGCACGAGCTGGATTACGTTCGGTTCGGCTTCCGCTTTGGCGCGGCGGGTGGTTTTGAACGAGACCGACTGTCCCGGAGTCAAGGAATACGCGGGCAAGTCGCGCCAGTGGGCAGGAAGCGATGCGCGTGAGGTGTCGATGTTGGGAGCACCGGAGAGCTCGACTTGGCGCAGGCTTTCGTCCGCCGACCAGACCCAGGTCTCGAGCGAGGGCCACGGCGAGGGCGGCTTGGGCGCAGTGAGCTCGTCCAGATCACCCTCGACCTGGGCGACGATGTAGACTTCGTAGGTTCCGGCATGCACTTGCACGCTCAGCCGGCGCTGCTTGTCGAGGCGTACCGGCAGCTGCGAAGTGACTGCGATGGGGATGGTGTTGGCGAGCAGCACGTCCTTGAAGTTGAGCTCACGCGCCCGGCCCGATACGTGCAGGACGAGGCGTGTGCTGACCTGCATTGGAACCGCGTCGGCGATCATCCGATGCACTTCGACTTCGAGGCCTTCGACGGTCGTTTCGACTTCTTCTTTCGCCCCGAGCCAGACCTCACCACCCTCTTCGCGACGCGGATTGCGGACGCGCTCGCCTTTGATTTGCAGTTGCACGATCGCCGTCTGGTTCGGCACGGGCAGCAACTCGGGCGCGGTGACCCATCTGAGCTCCCCGGTTACTAGGTGCTCACCCAAGGGCAGTCGCACCACCGGTCGCTCGCCTTCTTGAAGCACGACGACCGGCTTGCCGTTGACCTGCACGGCCTGCGGCCACAGCGTCGGGCTGCCAGGCAGCTGAACGTCGCCATCGCGGTCGAGAAAGAAGCGTTGTTCGAACCGCGCGCCCTCTTCGTCCACGGTCAGCGCCAAGGGGCCTGGCCAGCGGCAGATGGCCGCCCCGCCCGCCATGGTGCACAGATGGTTGGGCTCGGCGTGCAACACCCAGGGCACCCAGGGCTTGAGGCTGTCCGGCACCTCGGCGGGTTTCAGGGGCTGCGCGGTAGCGGTCAGGGCCAAGAGCGCCAACACCATGACGGCGAAGGTGAAGGGAAGAGCGGGACGAAATCGCATAGGGGTTCCTCTCGGGATCAAGCTATCGCAGAGTTACGAGCGCAGACGAGAAACCCGCCGAAGCCCGGCGCGATTTCCATGTTCTCCTCGTGAGACGTGCGAAAGGGGCTTTGAGATCTGAGGATCGTCAAGAAAAGGGAAGTTGGGTCCGTCTGGGGACTTGCTCGAGTTGATCTTGTTTCTCCGGCGACGGTAGACTCGCGGAGCAAGCCGGAGGAAGCATATGAGTCAGAAAGCAACTCTACAGTACAGCGGGAAGAGCTATGAGATGCCGATAGTCGAAGGCTCGTACGGCGAGCAAGCGTTCGATATTCGAAGCCTGCGCAAAGACACGGGCCTCATTACGCTCGACTCCGGGTACATGAACACCGGAGCGACCAAGAGCGAAATCACATTCATCAACGGCGAAGAAGGGATCCTGCTCTACCGCGGCTACCCCATCGAGCAACTGGCGGAGGAGTCTACGTTCGTCGAGACGAGCTACCTGCTCATCTACGGAGAGCTTCCCACACCGACGCAGTTGGAGGAGTTTTCGGATCTTCTCACCCACCACAGCATGCTGCACGAAGACATGCGTCATTTCTTCGACGGTTTTCCGTCTCATGCACATCCGATGGCGATCTTGTCTTCGATGGCCAGCGCGCTTTCTGCGTACTATCCGGACAGCCTTGCGCCGGACACGCACGACGAGCACCACATCGCACGCGTATTGTCGAAGATCAGGACCATTGCGGCGTTCAGCTACCAGAAGCAACAGGGCAGACCGGTGGCCTATCCGCGCAACGAGCTGAAGTACTGCGCGAATTTGCTGCACATGATGTTCTCGCACAAGGCCGACCGGGGCTACGAACCCGACCCGGTGCTCGTCAAGGCACTCAACGTCTTGCTGATATTGCATGCCGATCACGAACAGAACTGTTCGACGTCCACGGTCCGTTTGGTGGGCTCCAGCCGGGCAAACCTCTACGCGGCCATCAGTGCGGGCATCTCCGCCTTGTGGGGGCCGCTTCACGGTGGAGCCAACCAGGCAGTGATCGAGATGCTCCAGGAAATCCGCGCCGAGGGCGGCGACACCACGGCATTCATGCGCCAGGTCAAGAACCGCGAGCGCCGGCTGATGGGCTTTGGGCACCGTGTCTATAAGAACTTCGATCCGCGCGCGACGATCCTCAAGACCTACGCGGACCGTCTGCTCAGCCACCTCGAGCTGGAGGACGAGCTTTTCGACATCGCTCGCCGACTCGAAGAGGTGGCCTTGTCGGACGAGTTCTTCATCGAGCGCCAGCTCTATCCGAACGTCGATTTCTACAGCGGCATCATCTATCGCGCGATGGGGATCCCCACCGAGATGTTCACCGTCATGTTCGCCATCGGCCGGATCCCGGGCTGGATCGCACACTGGAAGGAGATGATGGAGGATCCGGAGCTGCGCATCGGTCGACCACGGCAGATCTACATGGGCGCAAAGAGCCGGGACTACCTCCTTTTGAACGCCCGCTGAAACGCGTTGCCGGCGGCCGCTCCCGCTTGCACGGAGGAGAGCGGAGGCGCAGCATTGCGCACGAGTCATGGACGTCACAGCTTCTCGCGCTTCTTTGGACAGCCCGTATGCCAGCGCCGTCGCTCCCGAATCATTCGAACCGCGCAACCATTTCTACAGCCGTGTTCTGAACGCGCAGATCCACCCGCTGGTGTCTTTCTTCCTGCGGATGTCGAATCAACGCATCGTCAATCGCTACTGCCACCTCAATCCGAGGGTCGACCCCGAGCACTTGACGAGCGTGCTGGCCTACACCCCGAAGTACTTCAGGTGGGCGGGTGCAGACCTCTTCTGTACGACGACCGCTGCGGGCAATCGGCGTCTAGTCGTGATCGAGACCAACTCCTGCCCTTCGGGCAACAAGTCGATGCCGATCCCTTCCGACGACGATGAGCAAGCCGGCTACCGCAAGCTGATCGAAACGGCCTTCATGCCCCTCATTTCGAAGCGCAAAGCAGCCTCAGGAGGGTTGGCGGTCCTTTTCGACAAGAACTACATGGAAGCCTCTGGCTACGCCGCTGTCATCGCCGATCTCACCGGCGAGACGGTCTTCCTGACTCCTTTTCCTGACGGCGCCGAAGACCCACCGGCTCGATTCGCCGACGGCCTACTCGAAGTGCGAGACGAGCAAGGGCAATGGCGGCCGATGCGCGCGGCGTTCCGCTACGTGACGCAGAAACCATGGAATCGAATACCGATTCGGACCCGCACCCGCGTCTTGAACCCGGTGGTGACCTGCCTCTCGGGCGGTCGAAACAAGCTCGTCGCGATGAAAGCGTACGACATCTACAACGCCGAGCTAGAGCCGTCCGGCCTTCAGATTCGAACGCCTCAGACTATCGGTGACGTGACCAAGGAGGAAGTGCCCATTTGGGTACAGCGCTTCGGCGGCCACGCCGTCGTGAAGGTCCCGTACAGCAATGCAGGGCAAGGCGTCTTCACGATCGTCAATCAGCGGGAGCTCGAACGGTTCATGGAGATGGAAGACCCGTACGACCGCTACGTCGTCCAGAGCCTCATCGGAAATTACGTTTGGAGCTCTGTCGAGCGCGCGGGCCGCTTCTATCACGTGGGGACGATCCCCGATCGACGCGGTCACATCTACGTAGCGGACCTCAGGGTGATGGTCTGCGGGGGCCAGGCTGGCTTTCGGCCTCTCGCGGTTTACGCGCGTCGCTCCAGAAAGCCGCTTCCGGCTGAGCTCGACGACGGAGATGCGTCATGGGACGTCCTCGGCACCAACTTGTCCGAGCGCCAACCCGATGGGAGCTGGGGCGCGTCGACGGACCGGCTCTTGCTGATGGACCGCCGCGATTTCAATACGATTGGCATTGGTGCGGACGACCTCATCGAGGCCTACATCCAAACGGTGCTGGCGACGATCGCCATCGACAAGATGACGGCGAGGCTCCTCACGCAAAAAGGAAGCCTTCGCCGTGGCCTGTTCCGGTCTCTAGACGATGACTCCACGCTTCTCGAAGAGATCAAGCAGGGGGCGCGTGGGGCTCGCAAGGTCTTGCCCGACGCGGTGCGCGACTGACGATCAGACGCTGCGCTCGAAGGCTTCGATGACGGCAGCGCTGAAGTTCCGGGCATACAGACGCTCGCTTGGATAGAGGCCACCGGGACTGAACACGTTGAGCTCGAGAATCTTTCCGTCAACGAAATCGACGCCCACGTGGACCAGGCCCTCGCGTTCGAGGTAGGGCGCAATCTGCGCTACGGCCTCCCGCATCGAAGCACTGACCTCCACAGCTTGCGCCGTTCCGCCCGCATGGAGGTTGCTGCGGAAGTCATTCTGACTGGGCACGCGGGCGACCGCGGCGGCTCGGCCATCCAGGTCGAGAATCTCGCCGCCCACGACGGTCACCCGGACGTCCCCTCGCTCTGCACCCGGTACGAACTCCTGCACCATGGCGTACCCTTGGCGAAGCACCACATCGATGATCTGCTTCGCGTTTTCGCGCGATGCTCCCGGTTCGAGGGCAAACACATCCCGCCCGCGCGTTCCGTCTAGAGGCTTGATGATGATACGCGCCGACTCCTGTTCGAGGAACCGTTCAATCGCAGCAGGGTCTCGGGTCACCAGCGTTCGGGGACGCAGGCTGCTCGGCACGTCGAGAAGCGACAACTTGGTGAACGCTCGGGAGAGTCCCCTTGGACTGTTGATGACTCGGACCTGGCCCTCCTCGAGGCTCTCGAGAAGGCGAAGCGCGGCAATGTGCTCGGCCCGGCGCAACTCATCTCTTCCAGGATTGGTTCGAACGATGCAAAGATCGTAGTCGTCGAGCGAGCGGGGTGATGCTTTGCCCGAGGAAAGTTGCCGGACCAAGGCCGCCGATTCGTGCTCGCTGGGGGTGCAGCCCTGTGCGAGCAGTCGGCCATCCTCCACCTGGCTCAAATCCCCGACACCGCTAACCAAGACCTCGTGCCCCCGGCGCAATGCGGCACGAATGAGTAGCGTCGTCGTCTGCTCGGCGGAAGGCTCTCGTCGGTCGTTCACGAGGAAAGCGATGCGCATCAGGCAGTCACTTCTAGCTGTGCGCGACCGGCGCAGCGACGTTGGAAGACATGGTCTTCGGAGGCGAGTGTACCGAGATGCAGGATGCGCGCGCCGGTCTGACCGACCGGGTTGACGCTCTTGCCGATCACGATGCCGTCCTCCGGGGCGTGATACTCTCGGATCACATCACCAAACGCGTTTCGAAGCACCGCAACCCGCTGGCCTTTGTTCACGAGATCCGTGGCATTTGGAAGCACCTCGAGGAGCCCACCCCGATCGGTGTACATCCAACCGGAACGCTCACAGAGGACGGGTTCGGCGCCCTCGGCGACCGGCCGCCTAGGAAGCATGCCCGCAGCCGCAAGAACGGCTCGAAGACCAATTCGCGACGATCGCACGTAGCCCGGCTGGAACGTCTGCGGGTCGCCGATTTCCAAGGTGATCGATGGAATTCCGAGATCCATCGCGGCGCCCCGCAAGGTGTAGTCGGAGGGAGGGTTGTGAACGATGATCTGCGGCCGCTGCAAATAGGCCATCGTGGCGGTCGCGACGTGCGTCATGTCGGCCCTAACATAAACGGAATTCACGCGACCAAAGCTAGCGGTGTGCAGGTCGACCAAGTAGTCGAAGCGGTTGACGATGCGGTCGAGAATCCGGTGCGCGTACGCTTCGGCCACGTTCCCGTCTTTCCGACCCGGAAAGATGTGGTTCAAATCAGTGCCGTCGACGAACTCGCGCTGGTGCCGATGAAGACCGGGCACGTTCACGGCGACGACAGCAACGACCGTTCCATTGAGCTGCTTCGGATCGAGCTTGTGCATGAGGTCGTGAATGACGCGGATGCCGTTGAGCTCATTGCCATGAACGGCCGCGGTCAATCCGAACACGGGGCCCTCGTGCCTTCCGCGGGCAACCAAGACGGGCAGCAGAATGTCCTGGGCGAGCCCATTGGCCACCAGATCGACGTAGAGGCGCGACACCTCGGCGCGCGGGAACTCCTCGATCACGAGCTCCCGACGACGATGAACGGGTCCGGTCACGCCGTTGTGGGTGTCTTCTTCCACGCAGCTCGGCGGAACTCTGACACCGCCCGCCGCAACGCGCACGCCGGAGAGCACGATTGCCCCGGGAAGAACGTGTTGGAGCCCAGGTCGTGGCTGCCGGGCGCCGTTCTGACGGGCGTCTACGAGTTGCAGCTCAGCTGCGAGTGCACGTCGGGCCAGAGCTAGGAAGGGGAGCGTGTCCCCGGTTCGTTTCCCTACTCGACGATGCGGATGAGGTGCGTGGGGGCCGTGGTGAGATCTGTGCCGTCGATGGCTTTCAGGGAGGCTCGCACCTCGCCCTCGCGCGCATGGTGGGTCAGCATGGCGATCGTGGCGGTGCCCTCGTCGCCGGCGTCCCTGTCCTGAACCATCTGCTCGATCGAGATGCCGGAGTCGCTGAGCTTGCCGGATAGCGCGGCGAGCACACCCGACTCGTCTCTCACGGTGAATCGGAGATAGTAGCGGGACGACAAGTCGCCGGTTGCTTGGAGATTCTGCTTGCCCGTCGATGGGAGGTGCCATCGCCGGACGGGCGCGCCGGCAAGTGAGTTCTTCGCAATGTCGATGATGTCACCCGCCACGCTGGTGGCCGTGGGACCGGCGCCGGCCCCGAGGCCGGAGAGGAAACTAGGCCCGACCATTTCGCCCTGAATTGCTACGGCGTTGAGCGCGCCGTCGACGTGCGCAAGCGGATCGCTCTTGGGCACCAAGGCCGGATGGACGCGCAAATCGAGGGCGCCGCTCTGAAGGCGTTCTGCAACGGCGAGGGGGCGAATCACGTAGCCGAAGTTTCGCGCGTATTGAATGTCGCGCGGATCGACCTGATCAATGCCCTCGGTCAGAATCTCGCTCGGCAGCACACGAGCCCCAAAGGCGAGGCCGGCGATCAGCGCCAGCTTGTGCCCCGCATCGCCGCCGGTGATGTCGAGCGTTGGGTCGGCCTCGGCAAACCCTGCTTCCTGCGCGGCCTCGAGCGCATCGGCGAAAGCGGCTCCCTCGTTGGCCATGCTGGACAGGATGTAGTTGCTGGTTCCATTGATGATGCCCCGGACGGAACGAATGTGATCGGAAGCGAGCGACTCGCGAATCACTCGGATCACGGGGATGGCGCCGGCGACTGCCGCCTCGAAGTACAAATCGCAGCCATTGGCCGCTGCAAGCTCGAACAATGCCGCGCCACGCTCGGCGAGTAGCGCCTTGTTCGCGGTGACGACGTGCTTCTTCGCCTCCAACGCTGTGCGCACCAATCGCTCGGCCACTGCGACGCCGCCGATGAGCTCGACGACGATATCGACGTCGTCCCTCTTCGCGAGCTCAAACGCATCGTCGAGCAAGGCCACGCTGGGACCGAGCGCACGAACGATGTCGAGCCGGGCCTGCTCCTTGTCCGCCACCGCGGCAAGCCTGATGCGCGCGCCCGCTCGTGCGCAAATGATGTCCTCGTGCTCTAGCAGGACCTTCACCAGCCCTTCGCCGATCACGCCGCATCCACATATTCCGACCCGAATTTCGCGTTCCAATCCAGCACCTCCGAGAGGCGGCCACGGTAGCACGAGGCCCGGTTTCCCCAAAAACACGGGTTTCCGTGGTAAGTTTTCGGATGACTCGGGTGCTGGTCTTTGATGTCAACGAGACGCTTCTCGATCTGCGGGTGCTCGATTCGACTTTCGAGCGCGCGTTTGGGGATGCGGCGGTGCGGCGGCACTGGTTCGCGCTCGTGCTTCGCAACGCGATGACGCTGACGATCACCGGGGACTACGAAGACTTCATCGCAGTCGGGGCCGCAAGCTTGGACATGGTGGCCGCGCAACATGGGGTGACGCTGAGCGAGGCAGATCGGCACACAATCCAGGAGACGATGGGAAATTTGCCGCCTCACGACGACGTGCTGGTCAACCTCGAACGCTTGCGCGAGGCGGGGTTTCGGATGGCGGCGCTTACCAACTCGCCGCGCGATGCGGCGGTGCGGCAGCTCAGCAACGCGGGGGTCGCTCCCTTGCTGGATGAAATCATGTCGGTGGAGACAAGCGGCAAGTTCAAGCCGGCTCGAGTGGTGTACGAGATGGCTGCGACGCAGCTCGGCGTGACGACCGCCCAGATGCGGATGGTGGCAGCGCACGACTGGGACATCGCCGGCGCGATGCGAGCCGGCTGCGCCGGTGCGTATCTGCTGCGAGCCGGGATGGTGCTCAATCCGCTCTATCCTAGGCCGGACATCGTGGAGGCTGACTTTTATCGGCTCGCTGCACGGATCGTCGAGGTCGAAAAGGGCGAGACGTCGTAGTTTTCGCGCCTGGCTTCTCAAGTGCTTGAAATCAGGGGGTTCGCAAGGGGGAGTGCGTCCCCGAATTCGCTCGACACGAGCGGGGGTTTCTTGCATTAGGTCGAGTCGGATTGGGCCTGATCGATGAGCAGAGAAATCAAGAGCAGCGACAACCTACACGATGTTCGTTACGAGATACGCGGACAGCTGGCGCAGCGAGCGCACGAGATGGAGCGCAGAGGGTACGAGATCATCTCGTTGAACATCGGGAACCCCGGTCTGTTTGGCTTCCGTACGCCGGAGACCATGCGCATGGCCATGATCGAAAACCTGCCCGAGAGCGAGGCGTACTGTCATCAGAAGGGCATCTTCCCGGCGCGCGAGGCGGTGGTGCTGCAGCAGCAGGAACGCGGCATCATGAACGTGACGGCCGAGCACGTGTTCATCGGCAACGGGGTCAGTGAGCTCATCGACCTGACACTGCGCGCGCTGCTGAACCAGGGCGACGAAGTGCTGATACCGAGCCCCGACTATCCGCTCTGGACTGCTTCGGTCACGCTGAACGGTGGCAAGGCGGTGCACTACCCCTGCACGCCGGAGAAGCGGTTTCAGCCCGACCTCGATGCGCTTGCCAGCCTGATTACAGATCGCACTCGCGCGCTCGTCATCATCAACCCGAACAACCCAACGGGCGCCGTGTACAGCCGGGAAGTGCTCGAGGCGATGGTTGCGCTGGCCGAGCGGCACAATCTCGCTGTGTTCAGTGACGAGATCTACGACGGCATGGTGTACGACGACGCTGAATTCGTGCCGGTTGCGCCGATGGTGAAGAATACGCTCTGCGGTACGTTCAGCGGGCTGTCCAAGGTCTACCGGGCCTGCGGTTTCCGTGTGGGCTGGGTCGTGTTCAACGGAAGCAATGAGCTCGCGGGGGATTACCTGCAGGGCCTGGATTTGCTCGCGTCGCTTCGCTTGTGCAGCAACGTGCCCGGGCAGTGGGGCGTGCAGACGGCGCTGGGCGGTTATCAGAGCCTCAAGGAGCTGGTTCGCCCTGGCGGGCGTCTGTACGAGTCGCGGCAAGCCGTAATCAGAGGCGTCGAAGCGAGCGAGTACCTGCACCTGCTCCCGCCTGGCGGTGCGATGTACGCATTTGTCGGCGCCGACACGAACAAGCTGCCCGACTTCGACGACCTAGACTTCGCGATGGAACTCTTGGAGACGCAGCACGTGCTGGTGACGCCAGGCTCCAGCTTCAACTGCGACTACCACAACTACTTCCGCGTGACGCTCTTGCCGCAGGCGAAGGTCATCGATGACGTGTTTCGACGGATAGAGACTGTGTTGGGCGGGTAGCGAACCGCAAGTACAGGCTTCGTGACGGGCGCGCCAGTTCCGGACGACGCGCGAATCCTCGTTGTAGCCGAAGCTGTGGCTGACGGGTGCTAGTAGGGACCTGTTTCGCCGAACACGCTGCAGGTCTTGTCGGCGTCCATCCTGCACGACCTCGGGTAGTGACCTTGGCCAACGCAGCGATCGTAGACCTCGAGGCAGGAAGCACCTATCGACTCGTCTTCCATGCAGAGGCCGAGCGTGCAGACCTGGTACGGAACCCCGCCGCCGACGCCGCCTGTTCTGCCGGCGCCGCCTGCGCCGCCTGTGCTGCCGGCGCCATCGATGCTGCCCGTGCCGCCCATTTCCTGTTCATCCTCACCGCAGCCCGTGGCCGAAAGGGTGCCCGTCAGCAGTGTGATCATGAACAGGTTTCCGAGTTTCATCGTTCAAACGCGTCGATTGGCCTCGTTTACCACAGAAGGGATCAATACGAAGAGCACCCCAATTGGAGCGCTCGGCCCTCGGATCGAATTCGTTGGCAAAAAAGCTGCTCCTTGTGCACGGTAGCCTTCTCTTAGATAGGATGACGAAAATGTCAGTAAGAACTTTCTCTTCTGCGCCCCTTCTCTTGTTCGCCCTTTCCCTGCTGACGCCCGCGACGCCGGCCCAGGCCTGTGGAGGGCTCTTCTGTTCTGCTTCGGCGCCGGTGAATCAGGCGGCGGAACGGATCATTTTTTCGAAGAACGCGGATGGAACGGTCACCGCTGTCGTTCAGATCCAATACGAGGGGCCGTCTGAGGAGTTCGCCTGGGTCTTGCCGGTCCCCGGGGTTCCCGACATCCAAGTCTCGTCGGATCTGGCATTCACCAGACTCCAACTCGCGAGCAACCCGCAGTACAATTTGACCACACGCGTCGAGGGGGAGTGTCTGGACGACGGCAGTAGAGTCAACTTCCCCAGCGGCTTCCTCGACAACGATGCAGAGTTCGGCGGTGGCGGCGCGGGTGGCAGCGGAGGCGGCAGCATCAATGTCCTGGCGCGGGGCAACGTCGGTCCCTACGACTATGTGGTCATCCAGCCCGAAGGCATCTTCGACCAAGTCGGGGACGTCGCGGTCGAATGGCTCACGGACGAGGGCTACGACGTGGTTCCGCCGGGCGGCGACCCCGATGACATCTCCGAGCTGCTCGGCTCGTACCTAGAAGGCGGGATGAATCTGATCGCGTTCCGGCTCACCAAGGGCAATGACGAAGGCACGATTCGGCCGATTCGAATGACCTACGTTTCGGATCAGCCCATGATTCCGATTCGCCCGACCGCAGTAGCGGCCAACGACGACATGGGCGTGATGGTCTGGGTGCTCGGCGAAAGCCGCGCCGTGCCGGTCAACTACCGCTCGCTCGAGCTCAACGAAGCTCTGATCGATTGGCTCACCGGCGGTAGGAACTACAACCAGGTCGTGGTGGCCGCAGCAAATGAGGCTGGCGGCCAAGGTTTCGTGACCGAGCGTGCCGGCCCAGGCGATGGATACGAGAACGTCGTCGTGACGGACTTCGAGCGCGACCAGTGGGGGCAGCTCCAGCGCGACCTCCCCATCCTCTCATCCGAAGAAGTCCTGGTGCAGAGCGCTCGCTTCGCGCTCTGGGATGGGTATCTCGGCGTGCTGGAAGACTTTTTGCCGGCCGAGGAGCTCGATGCGTTCGTCCAGTGCCCTCAGTGCGGGAACCCGCTGACGCCGTTCAATACCGAGTCGTTCATGGATGCGCTTTCGACCGATGTCATCGCGCCGATGTTGGAAACGAGCGAGCTCCTGGCGTCGAGGCCCTACGTGACGCGCTTCTACACGACCTTGTCAGCGCCGGAAATGGACCTCGACCCCTTGTTTGATTTCAACGCCGACCTCGAAGACGTCACGAACGTGCATGGCGCCGAGCGCGTCATCGAGTGCGATCCGTCGATCACGTTCAGCGAAGCGCCATCGCGTGTCGAGCTCGACGACGGCAGGGTGGTTCGACTGCTGCCGGGCGCCACGACTTGGCCCTGGAGCCCGAGTGAAGATGGCGCGCCACCGGCCAATGCGATCGTCGCGCAACTGTCGACCAGCGGCCCGGGAACGGTCGTGACGGACAACGCCGCCGCGATCGAACAAGCGCTCGCGCAGCACAACGCGAGCGTGCCAAAGATCGAACGCACCGAGCTGACGACGGCCGGCTGTGCTGTTGGTCCGAAACCGACAGGTTTGCTAAGCTGGCTAGGCCTGGCTCTCGCAGGGCTGCTTGTGCGGCGTCGAAAGACGACGCTCCATAGCTGAGCTTTCCGGGTCGTTGGCGCCATCGTGTTCGTGCGGTGGTTGCGCAATTCTTGCGGCGAAGCGGGTCGAATCCGCAATCGATGTACGTCGGAATAGTTGAGAACCCGAAAAAGACGGGGCATCGATATGGCACGGGCCGTGCATCATTTTGCGCGGGTTTGATCGCAAGCAGATGGGGTTTGTCATGCGTATCCAGTCGCCGCGCTTCTTTGTTTCCCTGCTGCTTGGTGCTGTGCTTATTCTGCCTTCGTTCGGCTGCACCGGGACAGAGGATCCAGAGGCCATCTCCTGCCTCGACCGAAACGACTGCCCGCCTGATTGCGACTGCGAAGGCAGCGGCGCGCTCGACATCGGGGCCTGCGTGAACGGCGCCACAGGCCTGGAGTGCGCGGGAACGTGCACCGTCGAACAACCCTGCCCGGCCGGAAAGATCTGCGATCAGACCGGTCTGACCTCCGGAGGAGCGATCATCTACGAATGCGTGTCGCAGATGCTGGGGGGTCTCGGTGCGATTTGTCAGGCGAACGCAGATTGCGATCCCAACTCGACAGCGCTTGGAGCCTACTGTTGCCTGGACGCCGAGAAGTGTGGGCCCAACCTCGGGCAGTGCGTGGGGGACTGTTCGTCCTTTTCCTCGGGGACGGTCGGAGGCGAGCTCAGTGATTGCCAAGACAACGGCGAGTGCGGGCCGGGGCTCCTCTGCTGCCTCGTTCGCGATGAGCCGGCAGCCTGCGACAGCGATGGCAACGACTGCACCACAGCAGCATGCGACCCCGACGCCGGTCAGTGCAGCAGCACGCCGCTTGCGGACGGCACAGCATGTGACGCCGAGCAAGGCACGTGCATGGATAGCCAGTGCGTCCTCGGCGGCTTGGAGGGCTGCGCTGAGGCGTCACAGACCTATCAAGACGGCGATTTCGCTGCCAGCGACTGGACCTCAGCGGAGCCCCTGGCGCTATCGGAGGGCACCGGAAGCATAGCGAGGATTGAAACCGAGCCCAGTGCCGAAAATCCCGACGCGCACCGTCAGGTGGACATCACACTCACGGCCACGGCAGAACAGCGGGCTGTGCTCTGGATCAGCCACGCCCTGCACGCGGCTGTGTACGACCCCGGCGTGTCCGGCGCGATCTGCGGCGTGAGGTTCTTCCTCGATGGAACCGACCAGTTTGATCCATTGATCATGCACAGGGCGACCTTCTCCGTGTTCCTCGAGCAAGGCGGGACGTTCTACTGGGCCGCGCGTCGCTTCAATGTCGAAAGCGACAGCTGGGAACGAGATTCCTGGACGACGACGACGGACGCCTTCGTCAGGATCGGAGACAGCGGGCCCGAGAGCCCCGACTTCAGCGCCTCGGGCGGGCCGATTCAGTTCGGATACCTCAACGGCAGCAGTCGCCCGATCACCGGGCCGGGCACCGGCACGTCTACCTCCGGCGCCGACAACTTCAAAGTCGAGATCTTCCCACCTGCACCTTGATCCCGCTTGACCTCGATCACGATAGGTCGCTGGGCTTGTAGAGAACGGGCAAAGCGAGCGGACGCTTCGCCGACCGCCGTTCATGAGGAAGGTGTTCGGAGTAGGGACTACGATCGCGAACGAGGGCTGACGGAAGAGCAGCTCGTGACGCTCGGCAATAACATCGCAATCGTCCAGATGCGGATCGACGCGCAGGAGACCGCCCTACTTGAAGAGCTGCTTGGCGAGCGTGCGTCGCGTGAGGTGGATCGCTCGGTTCACGCCGTTGACCAGCGGCAAGAGCCGCGCGAGGTGGGCAGGCAGGTGGAGCTCGACCAGCTCGATGACCACGCCATCGGGTGCGGTTACATAGGCGAAGCGGACGGAGCCGGTGCGTCGCGGCTCGGCATGCGCCCGGACCCCGACCTCACGCAGGCGAGCAAGCACAGCATCGAGGTCGGTCGTCTGAACACCAAAGTGCGCCACGCCAAACCCCGAGCGAAGTGCCCCGTCCCCGGCTTCCGGAGGCTCCATTGGAGTCATGCCCGGCGGGAACTCACTGATCACCAAGAGCTGCCCGCCGAGAAGCACGCCGTGGTTCTGGCCACCCTCGCCCGAAGGGATGGATCCCAGGTGCTCAGCGCCGAGGCAGGACTCGTAGAACCGAATCGTGGCCCGAGGGTCGGATGCATGAATGTGAATGTGGTCGACGGAGGTGATCACCAGGGGTCGACAGTAGCTCGCGCGAACGTGCTATTCCAGGTGAGTGGGCTCGCGCCGCAAACAACGGCTACTCTTAGCGGTAGCCACCACCGATCGGACGTTCGAGCGCAAGGAGCTCGCCGGGGAGGAGGTTCTCGAAGGCAAGTGCATTCACTGCCAAAGGAAGCTCACCCTCCGAATGGATGGGACCGCGCTCAACGGGGGGACGCTCGAACACATCATCCCGAAGAATCATGGCGGAACCGACGAGCTCGAGAACCTCGCGATCGCCTGCGGGCGATGCAACTCGGAGAAGGGGCTCAGGCACGACCACAAGCGCCCGGACGATCCGAAGTACCGGGAGGTGATCGAACGACTGCAGGAACGACGGCGTGAGAGATATCGCGATTCGACGTCGCGCAAGGGCTGGTGAAATTCGGAGAGACCCCTCAGAACGCGAACGCGAATCCGAAACGGAGGGTGGCCGGCTTCATGCTCGACGTTTTGAGGAGCGAGGCGCCAGTTCTGAACCAGCTATGCGCGTACCCGACTTCGAAGACGAGAGCCGCATGGCGCGCCATGAAAATCTGAGACCTGAAGCGACGCCGGCCTGGATCAGCGAACCGCCGAAATCAACCACCATCCTGATCGCTCAGTTTGCCCTTCGCCCTCTCACCCACTCCGAGGGGCTGAGGTGTCCCCCAAGATTGATGGGCGTAAAAGGCAGCCCCTCCGAAGAGGGGCCGCCTCAGTATGGGTCACCTGCTCAGCGATCAGTATTCGCAGTGGTTGCCGATGCACTGATTGGACCCGGCACTCTGGTCGCAATCCTGCCAGGTGCTGCAGTCGAAACAGGTCAGGCCCACGTTGGCCGCCTCCGCCTCGACCAGGCCGAGGCAGGCGTTCCATTCTTCAGCGGTGGTCGCCTCCCGATCGCGGGTCCGTGGCGGGTGACAAACGTTAGCTCCGATGTCCGTGATCGGTGTCGAGATCGCGAATCTATACGTATGCGATCTGAACAATTACGTATGAAAACGAGGCGTTTGCCTGTGGATACAAATCACAAAGAAGCGTAATCCTGATCATGGCTTCCCTCGCAGAGCCACGTGCTCGAAGGAGTAGAGATGATGGAACGGTTTGCCAGTAGGTCATTCGCCTGGCCGATGTTCGCCGCCGCCGCTGCAATGGTTCTTTACGCGTGCGGAGACATCGACACTTTCAAGCTCAGCAACGCCTCATGGGGCGAGACGCAACCCCTCGTCGATTGGAACGGGACCATCGTCGAGCTGCACCACCAAACGCTGCCCTGCGACATCGTCGCACCAGAATGCCTTCGTTCATTCGTGGGAGAGCACATTGAGTTCGAAGGTCTCGAGGTCGTGGCGCTCAAGTCCGATTGTTCGCGTGGAGCTGAAGCCGCTGTAGCGATCGACGTGCAGCCACGGAGCATCATCTTCGACTTCTCCAACATCGTAGACCCGGGCGCGTTCCAACAAATGGACTTCGATGGCTATGTTGTCGGGGATGTCGTCGGTGCGGCGCCGCAGATCGTTGGGGCGAGAGTGGACCGAGAAGTGAGCACACTCGACCTCGATGAGCGAGACATCGTCATCGATGGCGGGAAGATTCGCGCGAACTTCGCCGGCCTCGCCTTCGACGTCACCGACCTCGTCAAGATCGATCTCGTGTTCGCCGAATGAGACCCTTCCCGGGCCGACCTGATGGCTACTGGTATTCGGGCGCCCGGGGCGCCCGGGGACACTCTCCGGGCAGACAAGTGCCTGATTCTACACCGTTTCTCAGGGAAAGATCGCAACTACTCGAGTGACGAGGCGCTGCGATCCTTGCCGCAGGAAGCGCGTGAATTCGCGAGGTTACGAACAGGGAGAGTGTCCCCGTAAGTGTGAGCACTAGGAGGGTGTGCTCTAGGAAGGCGGCGTCTGTGGGGGCGCCGTTTAGGATTGGCACCACGACCGTGACCGCGATGTAGCTCGCTAGGGGGATGGCTAGGCGTTTCATGTAGCGACTTTCGTGCCTTGCTGGGTGAGGAGCCGGTCCGCGAAGAGGTACAGCGCGCACAAGCTCGCGAAATAGACGATGATGCCTTCGGCGTGGTGTATCTGACCCGAGGACAACCCGGCGATTGAAACCGGGTGCGCTTGCAGGAGCAGCGCAATGACGATTCGGGCGGTGTTGACGCCAAGCGTCGCTACGTAGGCGACTACGATGCTGGCGAAGAGCAAGGCTAGCTTGGCGCGAAGGGATCGCATCTGGGTCACGAAACCGAGGGCGGCGGTGCAGATCGCGATGATCATGAAGTTCACGCCGGCGCAGGAGGGGGCGATCGCGAAGCGTAGATCCGTGTTTACGTAGCCTGCCTGATGCTCGAAGACGAAGGGCGCGCGGACGACGGTCTCCACGAACCAGGCGGTTGGGGCGAGGATCCACTGGAGCGCCTCTGCGTCGGCCGTGCTGTAGTGTCGCTTGAGCGCGTATGTGATCGCCAACATGGCGGCGATGACGAGCGCGCTGTGGATTCGATCTCGGGTCACGAGCCGCACCGCAGCTGAGAGCGCCTCGAGGTCCAGATCAGCAGCGCTCCGGCGAGCAGCAACACCATGAGAAACAACAGATGCGGTTCCGAACCTTGGGTCAGGCCGCCAACGGCGTACTCGCTGACGCCCTGTGGCAGAGGCAAGGGTTGCTCGACCTCTTCGCCTTCACCCAGATCGTTGCGTGGTGTTTCGTCGATTGCGATGAACGACGTGTACTTGGTGAGAAGGCTGTATCGGAGGCCGAGGGCTGTCACTTCCTCTTCTGCACTCTCGACTCCAAGCGCTGCGCCGAAGTCTGATAGGTCGGCGATTCTCTGACGCGCCCAGAGATAAGACAGCGCGCGGTTCTGCTCGGCTGCGCCTACGTCGGCGACGTCGAAGCGCTGCGTCATGGGACCCTTGCCTCCCACGCCGTGAAGTGTGATCGTGCCGGCCGGCTTCCCGGCGAACTTCCCGAACACCAGGACCGGTCGCTCCGCCAAGACGTCTGGCACCGAGGTAGGAACGATGTCGTACGCCCGGAAGCCGTCGAGCTCGACGCGGATGTCGGTGAGGACAGGAGCGCTGACGTAGTTGCGGAAGCGCTGCGCCGTGGGTGAAGCATCCGCCGCGTCGGTGACGACGAAGGGCTCGCCGAAGCCTGCCTTCGCGATGCCATCGACGAGATATCGGTTCACCGAGGTCCCAATGCCAAATGAGAAGACGTTCGCTTTGCCGAGGTGATTGCGGACGTATTGGAACGCCTCAGCCTCTGCAGCGATGTAGCCGTCCGTGATGACGACGAAGCTCCGCGATGTCCCGGATTCGTGCTCCATCTCCATCGCCATGCGAAGCCCAGACAAGAGCTCCGTTCCTCCGCCGCCTTGCTGCTCGTCCAGTACCGTGATGGCACGCTGCACGTTCTCGTGTGTCGCTGGCACCGAACGCGGCGCGAACCGGGTCGAGCCGCCCGAGAACAGAATCATGTTGAACGTGTCGATCGGCCGAAGGTGGCCGATGAGGTCGCGCATCAATTGCTTCGCAGTATCGAGTGGGAAGCCATACATCGAGCCTGAGACGTCGATGATGAAGACATACTCGCGCCCCGGTACGTCGCCCGGGTCGACCCGCTTCGGCGGCACGGCCATCAGAAGGAAGAAGCTCTCGTCCTTTCCTTCGAACAGCATCAGGCCGCTCTGCACAGCCCCACCGGCGAGTTGGTAGCGCAGAATGAAATCCCGGTTCCCTCCGTGCCGCTCCGACTCATCGAGCGCCACCGTGACGAACCGCTTCCCTTGCCATTGCGCGGCCACTTCGTGCGATTTGCAAGACAGGGCCTGAACGTCGATGCCCGTCGAAAGCGTCACGTGCATATCAAACTCGTATGTCGGCCCCCTTCCCTGTCGGAGATACGGACTTGTGACCCATGTGTCCTGCGCGTTGGCGCCGGAGTGACGTTCGCTGGCGTAGCGAGGCCCGACCACCGTGGGGTAGACGAATGCATAGACACCGTCGGTCGGCCGGAGAAGCTCAGTGTAGCGCAGCTCCACTTCAATCAGGTCGCCTGGCAAGATATTTGCGATCTTCATCCGAAACACGTTCGGACGCTCCTGCTCGAGGAGCGATGCGCTCTTGCCGACGGCCTTCGCTTTGGTGAACTCCTCTGACGCCGCCTCTCGCTCTTTGATCTTGGCGACGATCACTCGCTCGCCGATTCTCATGCGCATTCCGTGAACCGCGGCGCGGGTCGAACCGGGAAAGACGTACTCGGCGTGGATCGGCCGGCTGCCTTCATTCTTGTAGGTCTGTGTGACCTTCACGTCGGCGATGACGCCGGCCACGTCTACCTTCACGTCCGTCTTGGCTAACGGGAGACGGTCGACGGTCGGGTCACCATCGATGAAGAAGTAGGGAGAAAGCGTCCTGTCGTCAGTCGTCGGCTCGGCCAGGGCGGGTGCGGTGAGGACGCAGCAAAGGCCGGCGAGCAGCAGCGTTCGCCTCCAGCGGTGGTTGAGTGGCACGGGGGACCTCCTTGTTGGAGGCGGTTACTGCAACGGGGGTGCCATCGTGTTTCCCTTGGAAATGCGGTGAAGTCGGGCCGAGAGCGTGTCAGAGCCGAGACGCGGGTGTGTCTGGGCGGACGCGGTTTCCCGTGAATCGGGCTGGGTCAGGTCACTGCCCTCTTTCGAGAAACCGAAGTGGACACGCCCGGTGTTCTGAGTAGTTTGCTTTGCGGAAAACGAATGCCTCGATGCACGCGGCGAACCGGCGGTGACCCGAGCTTCGAACTAGGTTGCTTGGATCTCGGGCGTCCCGGAGGGCGTTGACCTATTTGCGGGGCTGTTGGAGACTCGTCAACGTATGGGACGCATCGTCGTTGGAGACATCGCGGAGTACGGCTCGGTCGAGCTTGCGAAGAAGTACACTTCGACCGCCGGTTCACAGCCGAAGGCACCCGTCGAAGAGCTGGACCGATGCATGGAAGCCGTCGAGCGAGATGGCTATGTCGTCATCGAGAATCTGATCTCCGAAGACCTCGTTGCCGAGATCAAAGAAGACCTGATTCCGCGCTTCGAGTTCGACTCGGGGCGCAACAACTTCGAGGGCTTCAAGACGCAACGTTTATACGCCTTTTTCGAGAAGTCGCTGATCTGCAACGCCTTGGTGGAGCATCCGTTGATCCTCGGCTGCCTCGATCGAATTTTCGAGCCGAACTACCTGCTGTCGCAACTGCAAGCGATCAACATCCTTCCAGGCGAGGCGCCGCAGCCGCTCCATCCCGACGACTCCTTCTACCGGGTGCCGCGGCCGCGCCCTCCTCTCGGGGCGGCGACGATTTGGGCGATCGATGACTTCACCGAAGAGAACGGCGCCACGGTGGTGATTCCAAAGAGCCACCTTTGGGACGATCGAATGCCGACCGAAGCCGACCTGGCGATGCTCGAGCCGGTGGTGATGCCCGCGGGGTCGGTGGTGTTCTTCGTCGGAACCTTGTGGCACGGCGGCGGCGCGAACCGAAGCGACTCCGCGCGTCTTTGTGTGTCAGCGCAATACTGCGCGCCCTGGTGTCGCACCCAGGAGAACTACAGCCTCTCGCTATCGCGCGAGACGGTGAAGCGGTGCAGCGAGCACATTCAGCGGATGCTTGGGTACAGCATTCACGCGCCGTTCATGGGCTTCGTGGACGGTAAGCATCCGAAGCGCTTGCTGGAGGACTAGGGATTACACGCGACCTTGGCGGCCGCGTCTTCGGCCCGGCAGGGAGCGTCGCGGCCGCTGGCCCGCTACTCCTCGGCGCCCGCGAGCTGATACGTGTTTTGGAGCTCGTCTTGGACGACGGTCGCAATACCATCCTGGTCGACGACGACGTAGTCTTCATCGACGACCCTTGTTCGATAGACCCAGCCCTCCGGCAAGGCGAGTGATTCGCCGAGGGCCCGAAGCGCGGCCTCGTTCAAGGCGTCGTCGACGATGTGTGCGTAGCTCTGCATGACGTAGACCTTGCCGCCCGGGGCGATGAGCTCGTAGACCTCGCTTCCGGCCAAGAACACGAACTCGGTGTCGCGGACGACGCTGCGCTCGGTGTAGGGGGCTTGGGACACATCGCCCGGCTCGAGTTGCACCGTCGCGATCTTGCGCATTTCGAGCTCGCCGAAGAACCGAGGCTCGCCGGGCTCGCTGAAGCTCTTGACTGCGTCGATGAGCCAGAAACGCGGACCGTTCATCAGGACCGTGAGTGCACCGAGCTCTTCTTGAATCGCTACTGGGTCGAGCGCGTCCCATTGCGAAAGGGGGCAGTCGCTCAGGCCCTGCGTGCCGTAGACGTCCGCACTGAATCCGCCGTCGACGATGACGGCGACGACCTCGCAATAGCGGGCGCCGCGCAGATCGACCAACTCGTTGCCAGCGGTCGAAGAGCTTTCACTGCAGCCGCCGAGGGCCAGAACGGGGAACAACGCAGACAGGATGAGACAGTTGAACAGATGGGGCATGAAACCTCGGGCGGGGCGCATTCGCCACCTTAGGATCAAAGGGTGGTCGCTCGGATGAAGTCGAGGGTGACGTTGGCGAGCTCTTCGCCTTTGTCTTCTTGCAGGAAGTGGCCGCCATCCTTGATGGTCGTATGCGGCTGGCCCTTGCAGCCCGGAATGACTGCCTTGATGAATTGATCGGCGCCACGGGTGACCGGGTCCTGGTCGCTGAAGGCACAGAGCCAGGGCTTGTCGAAAGCCTGAAGCACTTTCCATGCATTGCGGTTGGGCTGGGCCTCCGGGTCGTCGGGGGTGATCGGGACCAAGATTGGGAACTGTCGCGCCCCGGCTTTGTACTCCTCGGAAGGGAACGGCGCGTCGTAGGCGGCCATGACTTCAGCAGAGAGCTCCGTGGTGGTGGAGCGCTGCAGCATCTGACCGATGGGAAACACCGGCGTCTCCTGAGAGAACTGCCGCCATTTCTTGAACGCTTTGCCCGGGTCCATGTCGCCCGTGGGGAGCATCGTGTTGGCCGTCACCACCCGGCTGAACCGATCGGGCTGCGCGGCCACCAGGCGCATTCCGAGAAGCCCGCCCCAATCCTGACAGACCAAGGTGACGTCGTTCAGCCCGACTTGGTCGAACCAGCTCTGCACCCAGCCGAGATGTCGCGCGTAGCTGTAGTCCGAGCGTTCAGCCGGCTTGTCCGATCGGCCGAAGCCAATGAGGTCCGGCGCGATCGCTCGATACCCGGCCTCGACGAAGATCGGGATCATCTTTCGGTAGAGATAGCTCCATGAGGGCTCTCCATGCATCATCAAGATGGGTGGCGCTTCCCGCGGACCTTCGTCCAGGTAGTGAAGTCGGAGCGCGGTGTCCGGATCGCCGCTCACGCTCACTTCAGCGTAGTGCGGTTCGTACGGATAGCCGGGCAAGTTCTCGAAACGCTCGTCGGGGGTGCGTAGGACTCTCATGCTGCTCACATAACTCGTTTCTCTGCAGCAGGCGAGGCTTCGATGCGGACCAGCACCTCGTCGTCTTTGTGTTGTGGGATGGGAATCGTCGCGAGCGACTATTCGCGCGTGCCGTCGCGTTCGATCACGGAGCGCAGCTGCAACGCGTCACCTGAAAGTTGTTTCGCCATCTTGGACTCCTCGGATTGAAACGCACTATCGCGTCCGAAACGGAAAAACTCCCGCCCATCCGCCTGCCGACTATCGGGTGAGGCGAATCGACCAGGTGCCGCCTTGCGCCTTCGCGTCGAAGAGCGTTCCGCCGAACCACCGGGTCGAGTCGACGGAGCTGAGGCCGGTCGACTCGACCGCCACCGAGCTGGGGTCGCCGGTGGGGACGGATTGCGGGTTGCTACAGGTTCCGCTCGATGAAAGCCAGCAGCAGCGGCGCGACGACGTTGTTTGTATCGTCGTCTTCGGCGGAGACGATGTCGAGGTGGCTGTAGCCCTCGGAGATGAACACCTCGAATCCGCCGGCTGCATCGCCGAAGGTCGGGAATGCGATGCTCGGCTGCTCGCGTTCGACCACACGTGGCGTGCTTCCGTCGCAGCTCGGCGCCGTGCAGGTTCCGAGCGAATCTGCGTAGCTCAGCATCCGATTGGGCACGGCGACACCTCCGTTGCTTGCGCCAAAGGCTATGACCGGGATGTTCACGTTCCGCGCCTGGGTGATGTTTTCGATGTCGCTTCGGCCGCGGCTAGGCCCTCATCGTCGAGGAACCAGCAGACGGGCTTTGCAGATAGATGGCATCGTGTTCACTCCAGTCGTTACTTCAGCGCGCTAGCCTTGCCTTTGCGGCGCGCTTAGCGCCAAGCAGCACCGCGTCCTTCAGGTCCAAGGGAAGCGCTGTGCGAATGCTCCTCAGCGTATCGGCGCGCAGGCGCTTCTTGGACAGGGCGTGCGCAGCCGAATCGAGCTCCAAGAGCGCCGTCGCCTTGTTGCGCGCTTCATCGAGCAATCGCTCGGTGGGCACCAAGGCGTCGACGAAGCCCGCCTGCAGCGCCTCCTCGGGCGAAAACTCTTCGGACAAGGTCACCGCGCGCTCGCGAGCCGCGGGGTTCAAACGCAGGCGAAGCACCTCGCAGGCGACACGCGGCATGGGAAGACCGATCGCCACTTCGTTGGCAACGTAGGTGTAGGGGCCTGGAATGCCGAAACGGTAGTCGCCCGACAACAACATGAACACGCCCATCGCGTACGCGTGACCGGGTGATGCGATGACAACAGGCATCGGAAACGACAAGAGGCGCGCGGTGAGCGAGTAGCCGGCGCGCAACATCTTGATCGCCTGCGCGCCGCCGGACTTCATCACCTTGAGGTCAAAGCCCGCGGACAAGACCCCTTCGCGCCCGGTGATCACCACAGCCGCGCCCTCCCGCTCCGCACGCTCGAGCGCTGCGTAGATCTCGTCGAACATGGCCGGTGACAGTGCATTGCGCTTGCCATCGTCCATCGTGAGCGTCGCGACAGAGTGATCGATATCGAGTGTGACCAATGAGTTAGGCATACGCGCAGCCATAACACGTGGCGTCGCTTCGGGCGCGCCCGCTAGGGAGCAATTTTCTTCTTGATCGCTTTCGCGACAGGTGAAGGGACGCGGCCGAGCGCGTTGAGCATGTGTGGCAGCACTTTGAGCTTCAACCCTTCGTATTCGCTAGGGACGATCGCGTCGATCAGATACGGGCCACGGGTCTGCACTGCGTTCTGCAGGGCCGTGTTGAAGTCCTCGGCTGTTGCGACGCGTTGTGCAGGCACGCCCATCGCTTTGGCCATCGCCGCGAAGTCAATCGCGGGTTCCGATAGGTCCAACTGCGCCTTGGCTTTGGGTCCGATTTTGTCTGCTCCGACGCGCTCGAGCTCGATATTGAGGATCCCATAGGAACGGTTGTTGAAAATGACCGTGGTTACGTCGAGACCCTCGCGTGCGATCGTCCATAGCGCCTGAATCGTGTACATGGCGGAACCATCGCCAATGAGTGCGAGCACGGGACGGCCCGGCGAGGCCGTTGCCGCCCCGACGGCGACCGGCAAGCCTTGTCCGATTGCCCCGCCCGTCAAAGTCAGGACGTCATGGCGAGGCGCACCCGCGGTGAAGCTCGGCAGCTTCACCCCGGAGGTTTGCGCCTCGTCGGAGATGATCGCGTTTGGCGGCAACAAGGCACCAATCGCCTGGCACACCTTGGCGGCATTGAGTTTGCCGCTGGGCAGCTCTGGACGTTCCGCCTTCTGCAATTTGGGCTCGGTGTCGGACGCAGCAAGCGCTTGCACCAGTGCCTGCAGCGAAGCGAGCGCATCTTCATGCGCCTCCGCCAATGTGTGGGCAGTGCACTTGTCTGGCACGAGGTAGCTCTTTTTGCGTGGATAGGCGAAGAACGACACGGGAGCCTTGGCATCCACCAGAACCAAGTGGTCGTAGCCGTCGAGCTGCACCGAGGCCATTTCCGCAAGGTACGCAATGCGCTCGACGGCGGGCAGTCCTTCGCCTCGCTCGAGGCGTGTCGGAAAGACCTCGCAGAAGAGCTTGGCGCCCGTCTTCTGCGCAATCTGCGACGCCGCCCGGAGCCCGGCCTCACGCAGCACCCGATTGCCCAACAAGAAGGCGACCTTCTTGCCCGACTTCTTGATGACCCGTGCAATCGCCTGCACCGTTTCGTCGGACACCGGCGGCGGCGGCACTGGCTGCTGCGCCTGCACGGGTTCGGCACCCTCGCCCCAGGACACATCGGCGGGCAAGATCAGGGTCGCGATCTGTGCGGGCGGACCCTTGGCCACCGCGACCGCTTCAGCCGCATCGGCAGCCAGTTGACTGGTTGCGGGCGTTGTCTTGATCCACGTAGAGATGTTCCTGGCAACGGTCTCGATGTCTGACTGCAACTGCGCGTCGTATTGAGTGTGATAGGTCGCGTGATCTCCAATGATGTTGATCATGGGCACACGCGCTTTACGGGCATTGTGCAGGTTCGCGAGCGCATTGCCGAGACCGCATCCAAGATGCAAGAGCGTTGCTGCAGGCTTATCTGCCATGCGCGCGTATCCGTCGGCAGCCCCCGAGGCCACGCCTTCGAATAAACACAATACGGCGCGCATGTCAGCGCTATCCAGGGCGGCGACGAAGTGCATCTCCGACGTTCCGGGATTGGTGAAGCAGGTGTCCACACCACAGTGGATGAGAGTCTGAATCAGAGCTTGTGCACCGTTATTCTTCGTCATTCAGTTGGGGTACGGTACTGTGCGATGGACGTATTGGCCAGGGGTGTAAGGCGTTTGGCGACCGCCGGCCCTGCTCGCGTCAGAGATTTGGTGCTTGGTGCTCGTTCCGACTAGCCTGTTCTGTGACCGGGTGCTTCTAGCCGGTGCAGCTTGGGGACATGGAACGAGCCGTGCTGTCAAAAACGCATCTTTCGGTGCTCCTTTTCATCGCCGCCTGCGGTTCGGCCCATCACGAGCCGACCACGTTCGGCGGCGGGGGCACGGCTGCGGCGCCGGCCTCGGGGGCGCAGCTATCCGAGGAGACGGTTCAGTTCTCGACGGCGGTGATCCAGGCGCTGAACGACGACGCCAAGGAGCCGCCAGCGAGCAATAGCTACAGTCACCAGAAGTTGCTCGGCCCGCGCAAGCGGCTCGGCGAGCCGCAGGTTCAGCTCGAGGCGACCGACGCGCACTCCCTACTCGCTTCAACCGACTGCTCTGGCTGGCTCAGCTTCGTGCTCAACACGATCTCCCCGCTCCATCAAGCGGTCCTGCAGGCCCAGAGGCGGCGAGCCGAGCACAACCGGGTGTATTCGGAAGACTTCGCGCTTCGGGAAAGCCGCAGGCCATGGCCGCGAGCGTTCGTGGTGACGCACTACCTTCGCAGTGGCGACGCAGATGCGACGGGCTTTGAGGTCGTGACGAGCTTCGAGGACTTGCAGCCGGGCGACATCGGTGCCTACGCCATGGGACGCTACGCCAAGCCGACCGACGAGAGCCGACCCAAGCCACGCGACACCGGGCACGTTTTCATCGTCACGGGCGCGCCCACCGTGATCGACCCCGCCACCAAAGACTATAGTGGTCGCGGGTCGCTCGAGAAAGACGCAGCGAAGGTCATCGCGGTGCCGGTCGTCGACTCGAGCGCCACCCTTCACTTCGACCCCGATTCTAGAAAGAACGCAAAAGGGCGCTACGGCTTGCCGAAAGCTCGTCCCCATTTGCGAGCGAGGCCCGGTGGGGTCGGCACCGGTACGATTTGGTTTGCCCTGAGCAAGGAAGGACGCGTTCTGCAGCGGCGCCTCGGACCCCACCAGAAGTTTCGCCCGGTGCTCGCCCGCGCGGCTCGCCTGAGCGGGAAGATCACCCTCGATGAGGGGGTGCTAGATGGTGGAGATGCACTGCTGGTCCGTGTCTTCGACAACTCCCCAGCGGAGTTTGCCGGTGTCTCATACGGAGGCACGCCGGTTCATCTCACCGGAGAAGGCGGTCTGCGGATCGGCAGCGGACGACTCGTCCTGAACGGGAACAACGACTTCTCCGGCGGTGTGACGGTGCAGTCTGCGGAGCTGATCGTGGCCTCCCCAACCGGCCTAGGCATTGGCGACATCGCAGTACGCGGCGGGTCGATGACGCTTCAGGAGCCAGCGATATCGGACTCCGCCACGCTGAGCATCGCCGAGGGCATCGCCGAGGGGGCGATTCGTCTCGATTTCAAGGGACGCGACGTCGTGCGAATCCTGCAAATCGGAGGCACGATGCACAGCTGCGGAACTTGGGGAGGGCCGGATTCCCGGGCGATGTTCGTCGACCCTGTGTTCTCTGGGCGAGGTATCCTCGAGCTCTCGGCCGCGCCGCTCGAGTCCTGCTCACCGTCTCGCAAGGAGTCCCAGGGACGCCGTGCGCGAAGGCGCAGCTCATCACAGTTGCACGCCAGCCGTCGCTGACGTTCATCGGCCCGCCGGCGAACCTTCGTTAATGAGCCAAAAGTGAGCCGCAAGCGGGATGCCGGCGGTCTCCGGCACCGACTTGCGGACATCGGAGGGGATTTGAGCTAAGAAGAGCTTCCCAGGGTCATTGCGATTCTCGCTGCCACATCGGTTGCGGGCTACTGGGCTCACCGACAAAGTCGGGCAGGAACGAATACAACATGGCTGAAGGTACAATTAAGCGTCTTACGGACCGGGGCTTCGGGTTTATCGAAACCTCTCCGGGCAACGACATCTTTTTTCACATGTCCAACGTGGACGGCGTGCGATTCGAAGACCTGCGCGAGGGGCAGAAGGTCTCATTCGACGAAGGCCAAGGTCCCAAGGGCCCACGCGCAGAGAACGTCCGGCCTCTCTGAGGCACGATCATACTCGTAGATCGTAGTAGAGTGCCCCGCGTCATGCGGTTCCCTTCATTCCGATGCACCTCGAGTTGTTGGGGCCTCGTCGCCTTAGCCCTTAGCGTGACGGGCTGCCCGACGAGCACGGAAAAATCCCCGGCGCCCGCGGCGACTTGCGTCACGCGGTACGCCCAGTGCCGAATGCCTGATGGGCCGCTCGGGGTGTGCAATGACGCGCCGTGCGCGGAGGGCCAACCCGCGCCCTGTTTCAAGTGCGTCTCACAGCACTAGGGATGACGCCTAGTGGGACAGGCTCAGGCGCGGGCGCAGTACTCTTCGACCTTCGGGTGGCCGAGGACCCGGTCGAGATAGAGCGCGATGGGGCGCTCCAAGTGCCGGACCGCTTGTTCGTAGCAGTGAGGCCTGGGTTCCCGGTTGAGCCCTGGGCGGAGTCTTAAGGCGCTAGTTCGATGGGTCGACCACGCGGCCGATGAAGAGGGTTGCACCCGTCGGTCGGTCGATGATCGCGAACATGAATGGGCGGTCCACAGTGAGGGTGGCCGCGGGCGGCGCGGAGGTCTCGCC
>Ga0316201_10000087_pt1 | contig 36730 bp, 30 predicted proteins | sample CS6wburrow_MG_FD_204516 | JGI IMG/M metagenome (GOLD analysis project Ga0316201, IMG submission 204516) | Coastal sediment microbial communities from Delaware Bay, Delaware, United States - CS-6 worm burrow | ecosystem: Environmental > Aquatic > Marine > Coastal > Sediment | place: USA...
TTTACAATATCCCCGGCGGCGTGCGCCGCGATATTCCCGACGGTTTCCTGCAACGTCTGAGCAGCCTGCTGGACTACCTGGAATCACGCCTGCCCGATTATGACAACCTGTTCTTTACCAACCAGGTATTTGTCAAACGTGCGCGTGACGTCGGCAAAATGACCCAGGAGCAGGCACTGAAATGGGGTGTGACAGGACCCAACCTGCGCGCCACCGGGCTGGCCTTCGACGTGCGCCGCGACGATCCCTACCTGGTATACGACAGGATCGAGTTCGATATCCCCACCGAACCGGGCGGTGACGCCCTGTCGCGCAACCTGGTGCGCCGAGCGGAGCTGAAACAAAGCATTCACATCCTGCGCCAGGTTATCGATCGCCTGCCTTCCATCAAAGGCCCGATCCGTTGTCCGATACCGAATCCGCTGGCCTGGAATGTGCCTGCCGGTGAAGCCTATACCCGGGTGGAATCCTCCAAGGGCGAACTGGCCTACTACGTGGTATCCACCGGTGGCGACAAACCCTATCGCGTGCACGTGCGCGGACCTTCCAGCATGCACGCGGTGCAGGTGTTGGAAAACCTGGCCGTGGGTTCACGACTGGAAGACATCGCACAGATCATGTTCTCACTGGATGCCTGCCCGCCGGAGGTCGACCGCTGATGTCTGATATCGCCTACAAGGACAAGGGCAGCATCCTCCGGCCGATCAAGACACTGGGCTTCTTCGGCCGCAAGGCGGTAACCGAAAAGCTGGAACCGCGCCCGGCGGCGGCGAACTACCGTGGCTTCCACGTCAACGACTGGGAGGTGTGCATCGGCTGCAGTACCTGCCAGAAAGTGTGCGACAATGCGGCCATCAGCATGGTGAAGATTCCCAGCCTGCCGGAGGATCCGGTCAAGGGTATCCGCAACGAGCGTCCGGCGATTGACTATGGGCGCTGCTGCTGGTGCGGCCTGTGCGTGGACATCTGCCCGACCAGTTCATTGTCACTGACGACGGAATACGTGCACACCTGTCGTGAGGACGAACTCGACAGTTATTTCATCCTGCCGGACCCGAAAGGAATTCACGCTGAGCATTTCCCCAGGGGCTGGTCCAAGAGCGAAGACGCTGACCTGGTGGACCTCGAACGCCAGCCCATGGAAGAACTGGACGCCGAAGAACGCCTCAAGTCATTCGACGAGATGGTGGAGGGTTTTACCGACCAGCAGGCGATCATCGAGGCGTCCCGCTGTGTACAGTGCGGCATGTGCCACGATTCCTGCCCCACCCACATGCACGCCCCGGAATACATACGCGCCATCTGGGAAGGCAACGCCGAAGAGGCAGTGCGACAGATATACCGCAGCAACCCCTTCTCACACGTCTGTGGCCGGGTCTGCACACATCGTTGCGAAACCGCCTGTTCCATTGGACGGCGCGGTGAGCCGGTAGCGATACGCTGGCTGAAACGCTACGCAATGGATGCGGTTCCGGACCTGCGCATCCGCGAAATTGCCGCCGAAGGCAAGGTTGACTATATCAGCGGCAAAAAGGTCGCTATCATCGGTGCCGGCCCTGCCGGTCTGACCGCCGCTTTCGATCTTATCAGGAAAGGCCACGAAGTCACCGTGTTCGAGGCACTCGACAAACCCGGTGGCATGACGCGTTACGGTATTCCTGAATATCGCCTGCCCTATGATCGCCTTGATGCTGACGTCGCGGTTATTACCTCGCTCGGTGTCAAAATCCAGTACAACACCCGTATCGGCGAGGACATCAGTTTCAGCGAACTGGAACGAAACCATGATGCCGTCCTGGTTACCATCGGTCTGCAGCAAGGCCGTTCGACCCGTATCCCCGGCAGTGATCACCAGCAGGTAAAGAAAGCAGTGGATCTGCTGCGCAATATCACCCAGGGCAAGGCCTTCACTGTGCCACACTCTGCGGTGGTCATCGGCGGCGGTAACGTGGCCATGGATATCGCCCGCAGCCTGGCACGCCTGCAGAAGGAGCAATACGGTGAAGTCCGTATCACCCTCACTGCACTGGAAGACTTCGATCATTTCCTTGCTGACCCTGAAGAAGTCAAGGAGGCACGCGAGGAAGGCATCGAAATACTCGACAGCCGGGGTCCCAAACAATGCATCATCAGCGATAACGGCGAGTTAAGCGGCCTGATGACACTGCGCGTGGTCTCCATTTTTGACCAGGACGGGCGCTTCGCTCCGCGCTACGATGACAGCGACAATCAGATGCACGCCGCTGACATGGTGATCGAGGCCATCGGCCAGATGACCGATATTTCGCTGTTCGGCGATGAATTGACCGAACGCCTGGAGTGGAAGCGTGGCCGTCTCAAGGTCGATCAGGACGGTCGCAGTTCCGAACCCTGGCTGTGGTCGGCCGGTGACATGGTATCGGGTCCCGACGTGGTACACGCGGTGGCTGACGGACACCGCGTGGCAGCCAGTATCGAGAAACACCTAGCCGTGCCCGGGAGCTAAGAGTATGAATGAACATGACGAAGGCCACAGCGCCGCCTATAAGCGCATCAAATCCATGCAGACCCTCGGGGAGATCCTTGAGGTCGCCACCTCGTTCGAGAAGTCGGCATTCGACTTTTATACCGCGCTGATTCCCAAGGTCAGCAAGAATCTGCGCTACCTGGTGGAGGAACTGGCCGACGAGGAAAAGGAACACTACGAACTCTTTACAAAGCTGGCAAAGAATCCGGATATCGAAAGCCAGATTCATGACAAGATCCAGACACCAGTGGAAGACCGCCGCTTTTCCGATTACATACAGCTGCCCGAACTGGGCGACAATCCGGATGATCAGGCCATCCTGCAATACGCCGTGGGCCGTGAAGATGCCGCCATGAAACAATACCGGGAACTTGCAGACAGTACCGAAGCGGGGCCGATACACGACCTGTTCGAATATCTGTCATACGAGGAAACCATGCACAAACGCGAGCTGGAAAAACTGTATTACGAAACCGTCCACAGTGGTGGTCCCGGCTCGGCAAAGTAAATAGTCAGTTACTACGAAGCTGCGCTTACTGGCTGACGGCCTTGACGGTATCCGGCGGCGGGTTCACTTCAACGCGGTTGCGACCGCTCTCTTTGGCGGTATACAGCGCCTCGTCAGCACGCGAAATGGTTTCCTTGACATCGTCACCGAGAGCGAACCGCGTAACGCCAATTGAAATGGTGACACGCTGAACCTGTTCACCGGTCCTGGGATTCACCACACGGCCGTTTTCGATGGTGCTGCGGATCGACTCTGCAACCGCAAGCGCACCGTCGATATCCGTCTCCGGCAGTAGCACAATAAACTCCTCACCGCCGAAACGGGCCACGAGGTCCTTGCCCTTGGTCTGCTTGCTCAGGGCATCGGCAACGGCCTTGATGACTTTATCGCCAAACAGGTGGCCGTAGGTATCGTTGATGTTCTTGAACTTGTCGATATCGCAGATGAGTAGACACGTGTCTTTTGAGATGTGCCCTTGTGCATTACGCAGCTTGTCGATCGCCTCCTCGAAACCCTTGCGGTTGGCAAGCCCGGTCATCGCATCGGTCTTGGCCTCGGCGCGCGCTTTGGCCAGTTCCTCGCGCAGCGCCTCGGCTTCGCGCCGGCTATCCTTCAGGTGCTGCTGCAGATCCTGGCTGCCGGCACTCATGAGATGAGTGCTCTCTTCGAGACTGCGGACCAGGGATTTGACTGCTTCTGGGTCAATATCGTCGTTGAGCTGCGATGCGCACTGTTTCAACGATGCTTCGTACTTCGAAACCTCGCCGTCGGCTGAGACCAGCGAAGACGTCACCGAATCGGCCAGTGAGCGCAAGGCCTGTTGCGCCGCTTCGAAACGGCCCATGTCGGTCGGGTCAACGAATTTGCGGAAAAGATCGGCCGTGACTTCCTCGTCGATCTGCTCATCGGCAGCGGTCATAGCGTCGATCGCCTCCTTCAGCGGCATATTCGTGCCGGCGACGTACTCATACCAGACGGCGTAGTTCTGCGGCGTCACCGGGACGCGGTAGTGCGACATATACGGCAGCGCCAGGCGCAGGAATTCGGAGGACGTTTCTATTGTGATTTCTTGTCGGCGCATCAGCATCCTTACCCTGTTTTGATTATTGGCTGTTGTAAATATCGCCTGCAGGCGCAAATTCTTTATGCCGGTTTGCGGTACTGTCCGGCCCGCTTTGCAGGACTGCCGGTGGTCCCGCGCGGGCGCTGTCGGCGCACCGCTGCCGGACGCTCCACAAAGGCGGATTCTGTCTGATATTCAGATAATTGCGAATCCTGCCGTTACACGCGCAGGGATCCTGACAACAATCATTCACCAGCGTCCGGTTTTTATCGTGGCAAGGAAGTCAGTTTAAGAAGTTTTCACGCACAGAGTGGCTACTGATTGCCAGCGTGTTCATGCTCGGCGTCGCCACAAACCTGCCTGCTGGACTGCAGGCGGCGGTGCCTGTGACTCCGGCCACGGTACAGCTTATTCTGTGCCTGCTGCTGGTATTTTCTCTGGTACGCTACGTGCCGCTGCCGATCATTATAAGCTTAAACATGTTACTGGTGGGATCCGGTATCCCCTGGATTCTGGACAAGCATTTCGGGCTGGGTTACCGGGTCTCCCTGCTGATCATGGCAATCATGCTGTTACTTTCCCTCGGTTACCGCAGCATAAACGCCAGGGATCCGGAGGCCTCGTCTCACGGCAGTGTACCAACAAATGTAACAGCACTTTTCAGAGTGGTGGAACGTGGTAATCTTGCCTGGACACAGCGCCTGATCGCCATGAGAGCGGACGTCAATGTGCGCAACGACGCCGGGCAAACGCCGCTGATGTCTGCTGCCGAGAAAGGTTACGCCGACATGGTCCAGGTCCTGTTACAAAATGGTGCGAATCCGAAACTGGCGAACAATCAGGGGGACTCGGCGTTGACAATTGCCCTGATGAAGGGCTACCCCGCATTTCTCAAGGGATGGCCGGAGAGCGACAGAAGGTATTGAAGTTGTGAAGGGTTTTGTGCTCAAACGAGAAACAGAGTGTTTCCGGGACAAGCCTATCCCGGCCCTGGCTTGTTCTGGCAAAAATACGAGTCCGGTGAGCGACGCGACTAGCCATGCGTGGAGAGTTGCCATGAACGAACCCGTATGGATTTTAAGCGCCCTGTTCGGCTTCGCCATCCTGATACAGCTTATAGCCGAATGGCACTAAGTTAAGCCTATTTAGCCCATTGTAGGGTCGAATTCATTCGACTAACCACGTTGCCATACCATCTATCATCCCGGATATAGACACGATGTGGGCAGCCGCCAACAGCTACTGGCCGAATAAATTCGGCCCTACAGAGGAAGATCCGCCTTAACTTAGTGCCATTCGCCTATAGCCTATCTCTATCGGACACAGCAATCGCTGCGCTCGCTGCAGGAGGAACTCAATACATCGACGCAAATCATGCTGGATTGCAGCCACAAGGTGGAATGGCTCGAATCCCGCCTAGAGGACTTGCTCGACGCTGCGCAGCTCCAATCCTGCGATGTGCGCCAGGAGCAGAAACGGCTAGATCAACTGATACGCACCATCAAGGCTGAAGCCATGCAGCGTGGTTACCGTTTGGGTCTTGGTGAACTGGATCTCGGATAGACGGGTATTTCCCCGCTTATTGACACCTTGTCAGCGTTCTCTTTTCACCTGCCTGGGCACCGGTATCCTGTGTGTATTCGAAACTGTCTGCCTGCAGGCCCAGCATTTTGGGAGACAGGTACTGATAGTAATACCTTTGCTGATAAAAAGGGTGCCCCCCGCCGCCGGAAGGTGAAACCAGCATATGCAGCGTCACCGCACCATCGTTCAGTTCCCAGAATCCGACAGCTCTGATTGTTTTACCATGACCCGCCTGCAGGGTGCCGTTGTTGTTAAAGACCACATAACCGGCGTGATCGGAAGTGCAACCCTGGTTGCCTTTTTCACTCCACTTTCCCTGCAGGTAGTCGCTGGAAAGTACGGCCTCGGCAGCAAGCGCGGTCGCAGCTTTTAACGTTAACAGGATGGCGAACAGAACTGTCTTAATCATTGTCATTTCGATGTCCTTCGGTAATAAACAAATGCATGATCGTTGTGTCAATTTACCCGGCGGTCTCCGCGGACTCAAGCCGGCCAATCCTGGCCTCGAGTCGTTGTAATTCCTGACGAAGTTCGCGGACCAGCCGCTCCAGTTCATCGAAGCGCTCATTGCCCGCCGCAGAGGACGGCAGACTTGCATCCGCGAGCTGCGAACTCTCCGCTATCGTCACCTCACCGCAAAACAGCTGCGCATAGCGAGACTCCCTCTTTCCCGCCTCCTGGGGCAGCCTGACAACAAAAGGCCCGTCATCACGCTCCATCAGTTGCACCAGTGTGGATTCAACCTCGTGCACATCACTGAACCTGCACAGACGGTTTGTCCGGCTGCGCAATTCCCCGGGTGTCTGCGGACCCCGGAGCAGCAGCACGCAGATAACGCCGAGTTCCTGTGGTGAAAGTTTAAGCTTGCCGAATTCGCTATTGCAGAAGCGGTGCTGGTACTTGACCACACGACTGCCAAATCCGGACTTGTCGAGTACCAGGCGTTTTTTGATGAGTTCGTCGACTGTTTGCTGGACGGTGGATTCGTCCAGCGCCAGCACCGGCTCGCGGTTGCTTTTCTGATTGCACGCGCTGACAAGGGCATTCAATGACAGTGGGTACTGGTCAGGTGTGGTGATTTCTTTTTCAATCAAACAACCGATGACACGCGCTTCGTAAAGCGTGAGGGTCACATCCACAGCGAGCCTCCCTCTGTATTGCTAACGGGGTCGGCCATTAGCCGACCCCGCGTTCCTGAATTGACTTACCGGGTATTACTTGTCGAGTTTGGTGATTTTCGATCCCTCGATGGATATACCGGCCATCAATCCCTTGTTACTGAATACGAAACCCACAATCGGATCCTTGAAGTTCTGTGTATTGATATCTTCACCGGCACCCCACTTCGCAATTGCGACCGAGCCATCGACACCGGCTTCCCAGCCCTTGCTCTCACGGAATTTATTCATGGCCTCATCCTCCAGAAAGACCATGACGATCGCATATTGCTGAGCGCCGATCTGCAGGCCGAAAGAAGCACTGGCAATATTGTAGTAATCCACTGTCGTCCCGCCGATACGCAGGGCGCCCTCGCCGTATTCACCGCCTACCACCAGGCCGGCTTTGGTGACTTTCGGAAAGACCAGGTAGCCCTTGGCTTTGTCCAGAAACTCCGCCCCACCGGCAACCTCTTTCTTGAATTTCTCGAGGCCACCATCGACCGCGATATCGATTTCCGTTGCGGAACCCGCCACAGCCTGGCCGCCAAAGCCAACAGTGCCCAGGAAGGCCATCAGTACAACGGGGAAAAGTACACGAAAATTAAACTTCATTGGAAATCTCCTTGCCCTTGCTCATTATTGAATATTGGGAACTGAAGTTTATAGACAAATACCGAGGGAAACCACCACACCGATTGACCTGCATTCATGCGTGCAAAGAGCTCGCAACATTCCGATATCCCGGACAAACCGCCCAAGCACGGCATTAACCAGATAACACTCTGTTCTTTATTGTTTTTTCAGCGATTGATGTTTGCTGTATCTCTTCGCTTTTAAACGCGCCAGCTCCCTGCCGCCGCTTCAGTAGACTTGATTCATGCTGACGGACCGGCCCCGCCCGGGCTGACAGGCCGGCCCGTCGGTGGACCGTCAGGTCAGCGACATGTACAACCAGATCGCAGCGAATGTCAATCCGATACCGATGATACCCATCAGCACTGTGCTGCCCTCGTTACGCCGCCAGCCACGATAGACCCAGTAACTCTGCAAGCCAGCGAAGCCCGCTGCAGCACCAGTGACCAGGATAGTATTTTTATTGGCTATATCCATCGGCAACAGGAAGATGAAAAAGAAAACGAACGCCACACCAAGCGGTGTCAGGGAAAAAATCCAGCGTTCAACCTCCTTCTCATCGCGGCTGTTCTTGATCAGTTGACCGAGCTTAGTAGTAATTGCCATAGATCCATCTCCTTTTTTAATGAAAAAACCCTCTCACGCCATGCTGGCATAGCGCCCTGTAAATCGAGCTTAACGGCTCCCGCCGTTAAATAAACTGACGCGGATCACAATCGCGACAAACACCAGATTTGCCCGCCATGCCCTGCAATTAGCAAAGCTTCTCAATGTTGTGCTATAAATTCAAGTAGGTGTCGACTTCAGCCGTTAAATTGTTGCCTGTACGACAGAAGGGATTTACTGGCACAATACCGCCGGGAGCGGGATTTCCATATGAAAGTTTAATGGCGGTACTTCGGTGGCATCATTCTCCAGCATAGCAATCGCAGTCACCTTCATGGCCCTGTTGGGACTGCTGCTCGCGGCCATTCTGGCAATCGCCAACAAGAGATTGTTTGTTTACGAAGATCCGCGCATCGACGAGGTCGAGGACATGCTCCCCCACGCCAACTGTGGCGCCTGCGGAACGGCCGGTTGCCGGGCGTTTGCAGAGAAGCTGGTGCAAGGTGAACTGCAGCCGGGCAAGTGCACCGTAAACCCCCCGGATATGAATGCCATCATTGCCGGTTTCCTGGGTGTGGAGCTCGGCACCGAGGAAAAACGCGTGGCCAGGCTCGCCTGTGCCGGCGGCAGTCACGTCGCCCGTGTACACGCCAGTTACTCCGGCCTCGAGAGTTGCAGGGCCGCCGCGCTGATCTCGGGGGGCGGAAAAGGCTGCGCCTGGGGCTGTCTGGGTTTCGGCGATTGTGAGCAGGTCTGTGATTTTGACGCGATTGTCATGGACCGGCACGGGCTGCCGGTGGTCGACGCAGAGCAATGCACAGCCTGCGGAGACTGCGTGGATATCTGCCCGCGGGACCTGTTTTCCCTGCACCCCGTCAGCCACCGGCTTTGGGTAGCCTGCAAGAATCAGGAGAAGGGTGAAGACGTGGAGGCAGAGTGCGCCGTGTTGTGTACTGCCTGCGGCCGCTGCGTGGCGGATGCCCCCGATGGCCTCATTACGCTTGAAAACAACCTGGCGGTGATCGATTATTCAAGAAACACACTTGCCTCCAGACTGGCAATAGAACGCTGTCCGACCGGCGCTATTGTCTGGCTCGATGATAAGGCCGGCATTCGCAAGGGCAAGGAGGCAGTAAAGATAGTTCGCAAGGAGGCTCTACCCATCGGCTGAGCAAAGGCCCGTTGCCGTGTCGTGCGCCCTCATGGCAACGAACGGTTTTGCCGGGCACCCACAAAACCGATACTGTCTTTTGCAGTACCGGTTCCCCTTTATCATCATGATCGACAGAATGAGACCCAGTGGCAATGTTCAAGAAAACTGAACCGCAACAATTCAAGTATCCCGGCAAGCGGATGGCAATGGACGGCAACACCGCTGTCATCATGTGCGAGCGGGAATCTTCCGACGCAGCCGGTGCCTACCCGATAACGCCCTCGACACAGATGGGCGAGTACTGGGCGGAGGAAACCGCCAAGGGACATATCAATGTGTCAGGGCGCCCGCTGATCTTTGTCGAACCGGAAGGTGAGCACGCAGCGGCGGCCGTTACCGCCGGTATGTCGATGTCCGGCCTGCGCGCCAGCAATTTCTCCTCGGCTCAGGGCATCGCCTACATGCACGAATCCCTGTACGCCGCAGTTGGCAAGCGCCTGCCCTATGTATTGAACATAGGCTGCCGGGCGATGACCAAATCCAGCCTCAATGTCCATTGTGGCCACGATGACTATCATTGCATCGACGACACTGGTTTTTCCCAGGTGATGGGCAAGAATGCCCAGGAGGCTGCCGACCTGAACCTGATCGGCCGCAAAATCGCCGAACTGACGCTGACGCCGGCGGCGGTCGCCCAGGACGGATTTCTGACCACACACCTCATCGAGCCGCTGCAGGTACCCGAACGCGAGCTGATCGCCGAATTCCTGGGCCGACCGGAGGACATCATCGACTGCCCGACACCGGCCCAGCGCCTGCTGTACGGTGACAAGCGCCGCCGCATACCGGAACTGTGGACCGTGGACAATCCGATGTTGTCCGGGCCGGTGGAAAACCAGGACTCCTACATGCAGTCCGTCGTCGCCCAGCGCCCGTATTTCTTCGACCACGTCGTCGCCATCGCCGAACAGGTGATGGATGAGTACTACCAGCTCACCGGCCGGCGCTACCAGCGGCTCAGCGGATACCGCCTGGAAGACGCCGAATACCTGATCCTCGGCCAGGGCAGCATGATCGTGCAGGCAGAGGCGGTAGCCGATTACCTGCGTCAGTCGCGCGATATCAAGGTGGGTGTGGTCAATGTCACCATGTACCGGCCCTTTCCCGGCGACCTGCTGGGCAAGATGCTGAAAAACAGAAAAGGTGTGGCAGTGCTGGAGCGGGTCGACCAGCCGCTCGCCGAAGACCTGCCGCTGATTCGCGAAGTGCGCGCCAGCCTGTCCAAGTGTCTTGAAAACCAGATGGCGGGCCAGGCGAGTCTGCCCTATCCGGACTATGCCAGTTACCGCCTGGAGGACATGCCGCGCTTGTACTCGGGCTGTTACGGCCTCGGCAGCCGTGACCTGCAACCCGAAGCCCTGCTCGCCGCCGTTGAAAACATGTTGCCAGACGGCCAGCAGAAAGCGTTTTTTTACCTGTCGGTCGATTTCGTTCACGAACACGCAGGCACGCCCAAGCAGGAAATCCACCAGCAGAAGCTGATCGATGCCTACCCGCAGATCAGAAACCTGGCCATCCACGGCAGCGAAAACCCCAACCTGACGCCCGAGGGTTCAATCACCGTACGCATGCACTCGGTGGGCGGCTGGGGGGCCATCACCACCGGCAAAAACCTGGCCATGACCCTGTTCGACCTGCTGGGTTTCGATATCAGGGCCAACCCCAAGTACGGCTCGGAAAAGAAAGGCCAGCCGACCACCTATTACCTGTCCGCAGCACCGGAACCAATTCGCCTGAATTGCGAATACCACTTTGTGGATGTGGTGATGTCGCCGGACCCCAATGTATTCAGCCACTCCAACCCCCTTTATGGACTCAAGAAAGGCGGCGTTTTCATCATCCAGAGCAGCCTCGAAACGGCGGATGAACTGTGGGCAAGCTTTCCGCGCCACGCGCGGCAGGCCATTATCGACAATGAATTCAGAGTGTATTTCCTCGACGGCTTCAGGATTGCCCGTGAGGAAGCCTCCAATCCTGACCTGCAGTACCGTATGCAGGGCAATGCCTTCCAGGGCGCTTTCTTTGCCGCCTCACCCTTGATGGAGAAGGCCAATCTGGACGAAACAGGCCTGTTCGAGGCCATCGACAAACAGTTGCGCCACAAGTTCGGCAGCAAGGGCGAACGCATCGTGCAGGACAACCTGCGCGTGGTGCGACGCGGCTTCGATGAAATTCACGAAATCACCGACAAACAGCTGGGCGCCGCGAGCCTCGAGCCGCAGCGCAAAGAAGCCGGTCTGCCTGTCATGCTCAAGCAGTTACCGGAAGCGGACGGCGGCATTTCCGACGTGCACCGTTTCTGGGAACAGACCGGCAGCTTCTACATCAGTGGCCAGGGCGAAGAGAACCTGGCAGACCCCTATATCGGGCTGGGCATCATTCCAGCCTCTTCGGGTGTTTTCCGCGACATGACACAGATCCGTTTTGAATATCCGGAATATGTCGCAGAAAACTGTACCGCCTGTGGCAACTGCTTCAGCGTTTGTCCGGACAGCGCCATCCCCGGCCTGGTCAACAGCATCAGTGATGTGTTTGAAACCACGATTTCACGCATCGAGACCCGCGGACAACCGACCGTCTATCTGCGCCGTGCCGCGCGCGACGTGGAAAAACGCCTGCGCGCCCTGATCGAACCGGTGGGCGAAACCGCCGAAGTCGACAAACTGCTGGAACAGTCGCTACTGTCAACGCTGTCCGAATCAGAACTTGAGGATGAAAACAAGGAGCGCCTGGAACAGGAACTGGACTGGTTCAGGCAGGCCATGGGTGACTTCCAGTTTTCGATCACCAAACCCTACTACCTCAATCACGAGAAAAAGGCGAAAAACAGCGGCGGCCTGTTCTCCATTACCATTAACCCCTACACCTGCAAAGGGTGTATGGAATGCATCCAGGCGTGCAACGACGACGCACTGGTGGCCACACCGCAGACGCCCGAGAGCATCACCCGGCTGCGTCAGGACTGGGACTTCTGGCTGAATCTTCCCACCACCCGGCCGGAGTTCATTCGCATCGATGACCTGGACGAGCGCATCGGGGCACTGGAAACCCTGCTGCTGGACAAGCGCAACTACGGTTCACTGGTGTCCGGCGACGGCTCCTGCCTGGGCTGTGGTGAAAAGAGCGTTATCCACCTGTTCACTGCGACAGTAACCGCGCTGATGCAGCCGCGGGTGAAAAAACATCTGGCCAAAATCGATGACCTCAGCGAACGGCTGGAACGGCACATCCGCCTGAAGCTCGCGGAAAGCATGGATTTCACCGATACCGCCGTCATCACCGAGGTGCTGGAATCGCATAAAGACAGCGACCTGACCCTGGCGGCACTGTCCGAATCGCTGGACAGCGCCCACGCCGCCCAGCCGGTGGACACCGAGTGGCTGAAGACCAGCACCGGACTGTTGAAAAAACTACGCCACCTCAAATGGCTGTATAGCGAAGGACAGACCCGCCAGGGACGGGCCGATATGGGCATCATCAACGCCACCGGCTGCTCCTCGGTGTGGGGGTCCACCTACCCTTACAACCCTTACCCGTTCCCCTGGACCAATCACCTGTTCCAGGACTCGCCCTCCATCGCACTTGGCGTGTTTCAGGGCCACATGACCAAGATGGCGGAAGGTTTCAAGGCCATCCGCCAGGCCGAGCTGGAACTGGCGGGTGAATACCGGGCACAGGAACACGATGAATTCTTCACCTACTTCACCTGGAAAAGTTTCAGCGAGGAAGAGTGGTTGCTGTGCCCGCCGGTGGTTTCGATTGGTGGCGATGGCGCTATGTACGACATCGGTTTCCAGAACCTGTCGCGCGTACTGATGACCGAGATGCCGATTAAAGTCATGGTGCTGGACACACAGGTCTACTCCAACACCGGCGGCCAGGCCTGCACCTCGGGATTCACCGGTCAGGTTTCGGATATGGCGGCCTACGGCAAGGTCTGGAAGGGCAAATCTGAAATCCGCAAGGAGATGGGAATGATCGGCATGGCGCACCGCAACGCCTATGTCATGCAGGGTTCAATCGCTAATATGACCCACCTGCTGGAAGGCTACATCGAGGGCCTGAACAGCCGCCGTCCCACCCTGTTCAACATCTACGCCTCCTGCCAGCCGGAGCACGGCATCGGCGATGATGCCTCGGAGGCCCAGAACAAGCTGGCCGTGGAGTCACGAGCCTACCCCCTGTTCCGTTTTGACCCGGACGCAGGCACCACCTTCAAGGAATGCTGCAGCCTCGACGGCAACCCTGCCATTGACGAGGACTGGCCCAGCTACCAGCTGAGGTATGAGGATGATCAGGGTAACGCGCAGACCATGGATCTGCCCATGACTTTCGCCGATTTCGCGGTTACCGAAGGCCGCTTCCGCAAGCATTTTCGCAAGGCGCCACCGGAGACCTGGAATGAGAATATGGTACCCCTGCACGAATTCCTCCAGCAGGACGTGGAGGAGCGGGAAGGTCTGTACCCCTACATCTGGGGCATCGACGGCAAGAACCGGCTGATGCGCGTCATGGTTTCCGAACACCTGGTGCGCGCCAGTGAAGACCGGCTGAACTACTGGCGACAACTCAAATCGCTGACCGGTATCGACAACATCGTAGACGAGGATGCCATCGTCAACCAGGCTCGTGCCGAAATGGCGCAGAAACTCAGTGCCAGCCTGCTGGGTCTGGTTTCGTCTGGTGACACCACCAGCCTGCTCGATGGCACCGGCGCCATAGCGGCCGATGGTACAATGGCGGCAGCGGCAGGCGCTGCTGCTCCGACGGACTACGAACCCGTGTGGATCGACACACCGGAATGTCAGAGCTGTGACGAGTGCACCCAGATCAATGAGAAAATATTCGCCTACAACGACGAGAAGAAGGCCATTATCGTCGACCCCAGGGGGGGTCCCTACAAGGACATCGTGCGTGCCGCCGAGAAATGCACCGCCGAGTGTATCCATCCCGGCACACCGTTCAATTCCAAGGAAAGCGGCCTGGAACGGCTGATCAAGAGGGCGGAAAAATTTCAGTGACAGCAGTGGCGGGCAACAAAGGCCGTTTGTCAGGCCTGGCTGGCGCTGGATAAGGACAGGAGTAGATCATGGGCATCCTGAATCTGTTGAGACGCAATAGTTTCGAACACGGTATCCATCCGCGGGAGCACAAGGAGCTGACCAGCAGACTTCCAATCCGGCGCCTGCCATTTGCGCCGGCGCTGATCCTGCCGCTGTCCCAGCATGCCGGTGCGCCGGCCGTCCCCCTGGTCAGACCCGGTCAGGAAGTGGTCAGGGGCGAGCCGATCGCCAGCGCCAACGGCTTTGTCTCGGTCCCCATGCACGCCCCCGCCACCGGCGTGGTGGAGAGCATTCAGCTCATGCCCAGCGCGCGTGGCCCCAAAACAGAGTCCATTATCATTAACGTCTACGAGGGCTCCAGCCAGGAGGTGTTGTACGGCGCACCACGCGATGTCAACAGCATGACGGCGGAAGAGATCATCCAGGCGGTGCAGGACTCTGGCATGGTGGGACTGGGTGGCGCCGCATTCCCGACACACGTAAAAATGAAGCCACCGCCGGAACACCGGGTTGACACCCTGGTGGTCAACGGTTGCGAGTGCGAGCCGTACCTGACCTGCGATCACCGGCTTATGCTCGAACAAACCGATGATCTGCTCAGCGGTATTCGCATCGTCATGCGCGCCCTTGGCGTCGAACGCGCCATGATCGGTATCGAAGACAACAAGATGGACGCCGTGGATGCCATCGCCGGGCGGCTCGTCCCAGACAGTCCGATCAGCGTCCACGCGGTGCAGACCAAATACCCGCAGGGCGCCGAGAAAATGCTCATTGATAGCCTGCTTGGGCGGCGCGTTCCCAGCGGTTCGTTCCCCTCGGCGGTGGGGGTCAGCGTATTCAACGTCAGCACCCTGGCACAGATCGGTGCGCTGTTGCCCAGGGGGCAGGGTGTCATCGAACGGGTGGTCACGGTGACCGGGCCCGCTGTCCGGCATCCCGGCAACTACCTGGTGCCGGTTGGTACCCCGGTGCGTTTCCTGCTCGAGTTTGCGGGTGCAACAGCAGAGGCACACGAACTCATCCTCGGTGGTCCGATGATGGGCATGTCGGTGGCGTCTCTGGATGTACCGGTGACCAAAGCGGTATCGGGCATGGTGTTGCTGGACGCCGCCGCTGCGGACCAGCGTGAAGCCAGGGTCCAGCCCTGTATCCGCTGCGCCTATTGCGTCGAAGCCTGCCCCATGCACCTCAACCCGTCCACGCTGGGCTTGCTGGCGGCCAAGGGTGAATATGAAACCATGGCAGAGCAGTTCCATCTCAACGATTGTTTTGAATGCGGCTGCTGCAGCTATGTCTGCCCGAGCAACATCCCGCTGGTGCAGTACTTCCGCATCGCCAAGACCATTAATCGCGAAAAAGCCGCATGATGGATACAAAACTGAAAATTGAATTACGCACCTCGCCACACCTGAAACAGGCGGTGACTGTCGAACAGATCATGCGCAATGTGGTTTATGCGCTGCTGCCGGTGTGCGCCTTTTCGGTATACGCGTTCGGCATCAGCGTGCTGGCGCTGCTGACGGTGACGACATTGACCTGCGTGCTCGGCGAGGCCCTGTTCTGCCGCCTGTCCGGCAGGCCCAGTACGGTGAATGACTGGAGTATCGTCATTACCGGACTGCTGCTCGGCCTGACACTGCCCCCCGGTTTCCCGCTGTGGATGGCGGCCGTCGCCGCTGTTGTAGCGGTGGGTCTGGGCAAGGCGTTGTTCGGTGGACTCGGTTATAATGTCATGAACCCCGCGCTGGTCGGTCGCGCCTTTGTGCAGGCTGCCTTCCCGGTTGCCATTACCACCTGGACGCCGGCATTCCTGGACGGACGATTCAGTGAATTCATTCCCTCCACCCTGACTCTCCCCTTCATGCAGCCAGTGGCAGTTGCTGACTGGATCGCACAGGCGCAGGTGGATACTTTCACTGGCGCCACACCGCTGGCGTTACAGAAGTTCGAACAAATCAGCACCCCGCTTGGCGATCTTTTCAGCGGTATGACCGCCGGCTCTGCGGGCGAGACCTCCGCCCTGATCATCCTCGCCGGCGGATTGTACCTTGCCGCCCGCCGCATGATGGACTGGCGCATCCCGCTCGGTGTGCTGCTGGGGGCGGCGCTGACCAGCCTGCCCTTCTGGCTGCTGGATGCGCAGCGCTACCCGGACCCGTTGTTCGTGCTGTTCTCCGGTGGTCTCATGCTGGGCGCGGTGTTCATGGCCAGCGACATGGTCGCCTCACCGGTCACTCCACGCGGAGTGTGGATCTACAGTCTGTTCATCGGCGCACTGACAGTAATCATCCGCCTGTTCGGCGGGCTTACCGAAGGCGTTATGTATGCCATCCTGCTGGGTAACGCCATCTCGCCGCTGATTGCTACAGTCACCCAGCCGCGGGTATTCGGTGCCGCCGGCAAGGAGCCGCGGGCATGAACCAGCCGGGCAACGCGCAGACACAAGAGCTGGTTGCGGCAACCCCGAGCCTGGCTATGCTGCGCACCCTGAGCCTGGTCGCCGCTTTATCCGGCTTTCTGGTGGTACTGACCTTCCAGATCACGCTGCCCATGATCGAGGAAAACAAGCGCATCGCCATCGAACGTGCGCTGTTCAAGGTGGTACCGGGAGCGGTTTCACGCCGTGACTTCATGGTGACCGCAGACGGCATCGTTCCGGCAGACGACAGCAACGGCGAAGGCACCCTCGTCTACGCCGGCTATGACAAGCAGGGCCGGCTGATTGGTGTCGCACTCGAGGCCGCCAAACAGGGCTACCAGGATATCATCCGCCTCCTCTACAGCTTCGACCCCGAATGCCAGTGTATACGCGGTATCCAGGTACTGAAGATGGCAGAGACCCCCGGGATCGGCGACAAGATTTCCAAGGATCCCCAGTTCCAGGAAAATTTTGTCAAACTCGATGCCCGCCTCAATGCCGACGGCAGTGCGCTGGCGAACGCTATTGTCATGGTTAAACACGGCTCCAAAACCGAACCCTGGCAGATCGACGCCATCTCCGGAGCAACCATTTCCTCCCAGGCTGTCGCGCGCATGCTCAATGACAGTGCGCAACAGGTGGTTCCGAAGATCATGACCTATCTGAATCAAATGCAAATTAGCGGCAAGGAGCTGCCATGAGCCTGCCCAATCAGCAAGAGCCGGTCACTGCAGACACTTTCCTGCGCGGACTGTGGGAAGAGAACCCAGTGTTCGTGATGCTGCTGGGCATGTGTCCGGTACTGGCTGTCACCAACTCGGCCATTAATGCACTGGCCATGGGGCTGGCCACAACCTTCGTCCTGCTGTGCTCGAGCAGCCTGGTCTCGCTGATGCGCAAACTGATTCCCAAGCAGGTTCGCATCGCCACCTACATCGTCATTATCGCCACCTTTGTCACCATTGTGGACTACAGCATTCAGGCTATCAGCCTGGATCTCTACAATGCCCTGGGCGCTTTCATTCAGCTTATCGTGGTCAACTGCATGATCCTGGGGCGGGCGGAAGCCTATGCCTCGAAACAACGCCTCGGCGCCACTGTCGTCAACGGCCTGGGAATGGGCGTCGGTTTCACCATCGCCTTGCTGTGTCTGGGCAGCGTACGGGAAATCCTCGGCGCCGGCAGTCTGTTCGGCATCCCGCTGTTTGCGGAGAATTTCCAGCCCTGGGTAGTGATGATTCTGCCACCGGGTGGTTTTTTCGTGCTCGGTGGCTGGTTGCTGCTGTTCAACTGGTTCCGGCAACGCCGCGAACGCAAACTGATGGAACAACAAGGAGCAACCGCCCATGGCAGCTGATTCCCTGATTTTCATTTTTCTTAACGCCGCGATCATCAACAACTTTGTGCTGGCCCTGTTTCTCGGCATCTGCCCTTTTCTGGGTGTCTCTGCCAAGCGTGATACCGCCTGGCACATGGGCCTTGCCGTCATATTCGTGATGCTGGTGAGTTCGGTCAGTGCCTACGCCATCAACTGGCTGCTGGTGCGTTTCGACATCCAGTTCCTGCGCCTGATCTGTTATATCGCGGTCATCGCTTCCGCCGTGCAACTGGTGGAGATGGCAATGAAGAAATTCAGTCCGGCGCTGTTTCGTGCGCTGGGCATCTTTCTGCCCCTGATCACCACCAACTGCGCCATCCTCGGTGTGGCGCTGTTCCAGACCTTCCGTGAGTACAACTTTCTACAGTGCCTGGCTTTCAGCCTCGGGGCAGGATTTGGCTTCACCCTGGCACTGATGCTGATGGCCGGCCTGCGCGAGCGACTGGAGCTGGCCAATGTGCCCAATGTCAGCCAGGGCGCGGCCCTGACGCTGATGCTGGCAGGGCTGTTATCACTGGCCTTCATGGGCTTCGCCGGACTGGGTGGGCAGCATGCTTGATTACCTCCTCGCCACAGGGCTGATTCTGCTGCTGCTGGTGGGCTGGATACTGGTGCAGCAGGGTGCGCGTAAATTCGCTGCCCGGCATCCCGAGTTCGGTCCGGCCAAAGAGGAAGGCAGCGGCTGCGGTAAGAGTTGTTCCTGCAGTCAAGGCCATTGCGACAAAGTAAAATAGCCCCGGCCCGATATCGTCCGGGTATTGCAGAAGACAGAAAATATTTTTTCTGCCTGGTTAAAGACATACACTGAGCACCCGGCCAAGGGTTTACAATGACAAGCAGGAGGACGACACCATGACACAGCTGAGCAACTATGATGTAAGTCGTGCGTGTGACGCAGTGGTCAAGGAAAGCCGACGTATTACCCCGAAAGATACCCCGGAGGTTCGCAGCATCCTACTGACACTGCCACACGCCCGTTTTGTCTATGCAGAGGGCCAGAATGTCGGCGTCATGGTGCCCGGCACACACGCCTACGGCCATAAAGGGCACTTCCGGCTGTATACCATCGCCAATACGCCACGCCCGGATGCAAACGGGGATATCGACATCGAACTGTGCGTGCGGCGCTGTTTCTACATCGACGAAGTCAGCGGCGAAGAGTACCCGGGACTGGCTTCCAACTATATGTGTGACGCCAAGCCCGGGGAAACGATCACTATTACCGGGCCTTATGGCGATGCCTTCAGTATGCCCGACTGTAACGACGCCAATCTGCTGATGATAGGCACCGGCACCGGAATTGCGCCCTTCCGGGCATTCATCCAGCACATCTACGAAAAACAGCCGCGCTGGCTGGGCAAGGTGCGGCTTTTCTACGGCGCCCGATCGGGTACCGAAAAGCTCTATCAAAACGATCTCAAGAATGACCTCGCCAACTATTACAGCCAAGAGACCTTCAAAGCCTTTGAAGGCCTGAGCAACCGCCCATGGATGAACAGAGAGGACACCGGCCTGAGCCAGCTGCTGGATGACAACGCGCAGGAAATCTGGACACTGATGCAGGACCCCAAGACCCACGTCTACCTTGCCGGCCTGCCGAAAACGGCCGAGGATTTCTACCGCGCCATGGCCAAGGTCACCGGCTCCGAGGTCCGCTGGCGCTGGATGCGTGAGGAGATGATCGAACAGAAACGCTGGTCTGAGCTGATTTACAGCTGAGCAGTGTGTTTCACCGCCCCCTATCGAGCAGCCTTGAATTCAGCCGCTGAAGACACGGACTTACAGGGCGCCCCAAGTGCGGGTTTTCGGGCGCCGTTACGGTTGGTCGTCGACTTCCTTGCCTTCTTTTTCCACCGGCATCAGATCGGCCTTGCTGACGCCCAGTGCCAGGGTCGACGAACAGGCAACAAAGATCGAGGAATAGGTACCGACAAACACACCGACGATCAGCGCCAGCGCGAAGGAATGGATGATTTCACCGCCCAGGAAGAACAGTGCAAGCAGCACCAGCAAGGTGGTCAGAGATGTCATCAGGGTCCGCGATAGCGTCTGGTTGATCGAATTATTCATCACGCTTTCGGGCGTACCTTTACGCATCTTGCGGAAATTTTCTCGAATACGGTCGAACACCACAATGGTATCGTTCAACGAATAACCGATAACGGCCAGCAGCGCGGCCAGCACCGTCAGGTCAAACTCAACCTGCACCACAGAAAACACACCCAATGTGATAATGACATCGTGCACCAGTGCCGCTACTGCGCCAAACGAAAAGCGGTACTCGAAACGCAGAGCCACGTAGATGAGGATACCGATCAAGGCATACAGCATGGCCAGACCACCCTGCTCGGTCAGCTCTTCACCGACCTGCGGACCGACAAACTCAACCCGGCGCATTTCCGCCGCCGCATCTGCGCCCGTCAGGGCAGCGAGGATATCCTCGCTGATTTCGGCACTGGCACGGTCTGCCCTCGGGGCAATACGGATCAATATGTCACGCGAGGTGCCGAAGTGCTGCGCCTGTACGTCACCGTAACCGGCCTCTCCCAGCAGGTGACGGATCCCGCCGAGATCGACCGAATCCGGGTAAGCCATCTCGATCAGTGTACCTCCGGTAAAATCAATGCCGAACGAGAGACCGCGGGTAAACAGGGAACCCAATGAGATAACAATCAACAACAGGGAAAAGACAAGTGCCGACTTGCGTTTGCCCATGAAATCGATCTGTGTCTTGCCGCTGAGAATTTTCATGTCCAGGTCCTGTTTAGATCGGTAAGCGCTGCAGGCGGCGTCCGCCGTAGATCAGGTTGATCACCGCACGTGTACCCATGATCGAGGTGAACATGGAGGTGATAATGCCCAGCGACAGGGTAACCGCAAAGCCCTTGATCGGGCCGGTACCAAAGCTGAACAGTACGATAGCCGCGATCAGGGTGGTGACATTGGCATCGGCAATGGTGGAAAGTGCCTTGGCATAACCGGCATGAATACTCGCCTGCGGGGTGTTGCCGTTGCGCAGTTCTTCGCGGATACGCTCGAAAATGAGCACATTGGCATCCACCGCCATACCGACCGTCAACACAATACCGGCGATACCCGGCATGGTCAGGGTCGCCTGCAGCAGCGAGAGCAGCGCGACGATAAACACCAGGTTCAGTGCCAGCGCCAGATCCGCCACCAGGCCAAACGCCTTGTAGTAGAGCGCCATGAAAATCAATACCAGAACAAACCCGATTACCACTGACTGGAAGCCCTGTTCGATGTTTTCCGCCCCCAGGCTTGGACCCACCGTGCGCTCCTCGATAATACGAATCGGTGCTGCCAGGGCCCCCGACCGCAACAGCAGAGCCAGCTCGTGCGCTTCCTGCGGGCTGTCCAGGCCGGTGGTCTGGAACTGTCGGCCGAAGACATCGCGAATGGTGGCCACGCTGATTATTTCTTCGACCTTGCGGTTGGTGACAACCGCTTCACCATCCACAATGCGGGTGGAGGATTTGTTTTCAATAAACACCACCGCCATGGGCTTGCCCACATTTTCCTTGGTGAACTCCAGCATCTTGCGGGCACCCTTGCCGTCGAGTGTGACAGAGACCTGCGGGCTGCCGGTATTGTTGTCAAAACCGGAGCGGGCATTGATGATCTGATCACCGGTCACGATGATGAGATTCTTCAACAGGTAAGGACGGCCATCACGGTGTTTATAAAGGCTCGAACCCGCCGGTATTTTGCCGTTGCGCGCTGCTTCCACATCGTTCTGAACATCCACGGCGCGGTATTCCAGCGTCGCTGTTGCGCCAAGAATCCGCTTCGCGGTCGCGGTATCCTGAACACCGGGTAACTGCACAACCACGCGACTGTCACCCTGCTGCTGGATGATGGGTTCAGCCACACCCAGTTCGTTCACACGATTACGCAGGGTAGTGATATTCTGCTGCAATGCCAGCTTGCGGGTGTCACGCAACTCGGCATCATTCAGGGTAATCTGAATAATATATTCATCCTTACCCACCTCCTTGAGCTGCAAATCGCGGTATTCCTTGTGAATCAGTTCCATACCTTTTTCGCGATCCCCCGCGTTACGGAACTTGACCAACAGCGCATCGTCCCTGGCCCGGATACTGATGTAACGGACTTTTGCCTTGCGCAACACGCCACGCAGATCAGAGGAATACCGCTCCAGCGCTTTCTGCACGGCAGCGTCCATGTCCACCTCCATCAGGAAGTGGACACCACCGCGCAGATCGAGACCGAGGTACATCGGCAAGGCGTTAATGGCCTGCAACCAGCCCGGTGTGGAGGGCGCCAGGTTGAGCGCGACAATATACTCATCGCCGAGCGCGTCCTTGAACAGATCGGCTGCAGTCAGCTGGTCTTCGGTGTTGTTGAAACGAATCAGCAGGCGTTTATCCGTTGTTTCCACGGCTTTGCTGGCGAGTCCGGCATCACCCAGCCTGGTTTCCACCAGTCCCTGAATGGTGTCGCCGATTTCACCGCCACGCGCCGCGGAAATCTGTACCGCCGGGTCTTCTCCATACAGATTGGGCAATGCATAGAAAATCCCTACGACCAGCAGGACAATAATCAGCAGGTATTTCCAGGCTGGATACTGGTTCATGATTGGACCTGGCCTTTTCTCGTTGTTGGGTTACAGTTCTTTGGATGTGCCCTTGGGCATCAGGTTGGCAACGGCCTGTTTCTGAACTTTGACTTCCACGTTTTCCGCAACTTTCACCTGTACAAAATTTTCACCGACATCGGTGATGCGGCCCAGCAGCCCGCCGTTGGTGACCACCTCGTCACCCTTGGCCAGCCCCTCAACCATTTTCTTGTGTTCCTTGGCGCGTTTGGTCTGCGGCCGGATCAGCAGAAAATAGAAAACCACGAAAATGAGAATGAGCGGCAGAAAGCTCATAAGAGGATCTGCCTCCGCCGGAGCAGCGGCAAATGCGTCACTGATGAAAAAACTCATAAATAATTACCTAAAGGTTGACATTCCTGCGGGTTGAAAAATACCCGACCGGTCGAATTCAAAGCGCGGTATTATGCCACAACCGGCACGGATTGTTGCCTTTTTGCATAAAAATCCGCCACAAACCGATCTATCAGGCCATCCTGGATGGCATTCCGCAAGCCTGCCATAAGCCGCTGATAGTAGTGCAGGTTGTGAACAGTGTTGAGATGGGCGCCGAGAATTTCGTTGCACCTGTCCAGATGGGCCAGGTAGGCGCGGCTGTAATTCCGGCAGGTATAACAGTCGCATTGTCCGTCCAGGGGCTCCGGATCATCCCTGAAACGGGCATTGCGCAAGCGTATGGTGCCGGTGGATGTAAACAGATGGGCATTGCGGGCGTTGCGCGTGGGCATCACGCAATCAAACATATCGATCCCTCGTCGCACCGCCTCCACGATATCTTGAGGGGTCCCGACCCCCATCAGGTAACGCGGTTTGTCCACCGGCATGGCGGGGTCCAGTGTGTCCAGCACTCCGATTCGCTCCTGCTGCGGCTCACCCACGGAAAGCCCTCCGATCGCATAACCGTCGAAATCGAGCGCGGTCAGGCCCTGCAGCGAGGCCAGGCGCAAATCCGCATGCATGCCACCCTGAACAATACCGAACAGGGCGGCCGTGGAATCGCCATGGGCCTGGCGGCTGCGCCCTGCCCAGCGCAGCGACAGCTCCATGGATGCCTGTACCGCATCCCGGTCAGCCGGATAGGGCGTGCATTCATCGAATATCATCACAATATCCGAGCCCAGCGCCCGCTGCACAGCCATGGATTGTTCCGGACCGAGAAAAACCTTGTCGCCATTGACCGGCGATCTAAAGTGAACGCCCTGCTCGGTGATTTTACGCAACTCTCCCAGGCTGAAGACCTGGAATCCCCCCGAGTCAGTCAGAATCGGACCCGGCCAGTTCATGAAATCGTGCAGATCACCGTGGGCACGGATAACATCCGTTCCCGGCCGTAACATGAGATGAAAGGTATTCGCCAGCAGAATCTGCGCACCCGACTCTGCAACCTGCTCCGGGCGCATGCTTTTGACGCTGGCGTATGTCCCGACCGGCATGAAGGCCGGTGTCTCCACCACGCCGCGCTCAAAGCTGAGACGTCCGCGCCGGGCACGCCCGGATTTTCCCAGCAACTCAAACTGCATTCAATTGATCCTGTTTTGCGCGGCTGTTTCGCTGTACCAGCATCGCGTCGCCATAGCTGAAAAACCGGTACTGTTGTTCGACGGCATGCCGGTAGGCCGCCATCACCGGTGCATAACCCGCCAATGCGCATACCAGCATCAGCAGTGTCGACTGCGGCAGGTGGAAATTCGTAAGCAGGGCATCGACCACCCTGAAGCGGTAGCCCGGCGTGATAAACAGTCGTGTATCCTGGCAAAACGGATACAGTTCACCCTGCTGAGCCGCGGCTTCCAGGCTGCGTACCACCGTGGTGCCTACAGCGACCACACGCCCACCCCGCGCACGGGTTGCCGCCACCGCATCACACACAGCTCCGTCCACCTGCGCGGACTCGGCATGCATGACATGGTCCTCGAGTCGCGCTGTGCGCACCGGCCTGAAAGTGCCGGCACCCACATGCAGGGTGACAAAGGCGCTTTGAATACCCCGGGCCCGCAAGGCCTCGAGCAGGGACTCATCGAAATGCAAGCCGGCTGTCGGCGCCGCGACGGCTCCCGGGTGCTGTGCATAGAGGGTCTGGTAATCATCGCGGTCAGCCCGATTGTCGGGCCGTTGGATGTAGGGCGGCAGCGGCACATGGCCATGTGTTTCCAGCAATTCCAGCACCGGCGCCGTCTCCCTGAACAATAATTCAAACAGGTCACCGTGCCGACCCAGAACCTCGACTGCCAGTCCAGCTTCAGCCAGCCTCAGCTGACTACCCGCCGCGGGCGATTTACTGGCACGCACATGGGCCAGCACCCGGTGCTCATCGAGCAGGCGTTCCACCAGCACTTCGACCTTGCCACCTGTTGACTTGCGCCCATACAGGCGTGCCGGAATGACCCTGGTGTTGTTGAACACCAGCAGATCATCCTTGCCGATCAGTGCCGGAAACTCTGTCATACGGCGATCACGGATACCCCCGTCACAATCCAGTTCCAGCAAGCGGCTGTGGCTGCGCGGATGCATCGGCCGGTCCGCAATCAGGCCTTCCGGTAACCGATAGTCGAAATCACTGACTCGCATGGCGCGGCATGGTACCACAGCGTCATGCAACCGCGGCCTGGTCGCCGGCCAACGGCGGTCCGCATTTAAGTGATCACTTCCTTGCGGCGCGTGCAGGAATCCTTATACTGGCGCGCTTGGTACTCAGGCGGGTACCTGTGCCGGGGTGGCGGAACTGGTAGACGCGCCGGATTCAAAATCCGGTTCTGGCAACAGAGTGTGGGTTCGATTCCCACCCTCGGCACCATCATTCCCGGACCGTAATCAGACAGTTGCCGAAAACCAGTATCCTTCAAACCTGATATTCCACTAACGGATTGCGGATGTTTCGCGGCGTCATTTTTGTGTTTCTGCTGGGTTGGGCAATCTGGTTCTGGCTGGACAAGCCGCCGGCATTGATGGAAGCGTTGCCGCGCCAGCAGGACGATTTAATCGCCAACTTTCAAATCGCCTTCGATATTCTCAAACAGGGACACCTTCATCCGGCGTTTATCTTTATCTGGCCCAGTCACTATATACTCCTGTCCCTGTTGGGGGGGCTGCTTGTGTCGATGGGCTGGCAAAGCATCACCGCGGCCCTGTCGCGCAGACGTTTGAGAAACCTGTATGTGCCGAAACGCCGATCCGGGCCCGATGACAGCGAAGGTACCGAATAGGCTGCCATGGAAACAGAGCGGGGTCCCGTTTACCGGTTGCTTTTGACCAAATCATTATAAATACTAGTTGATAGACACAAGACACATTGTGCATCAGGAGGATAGTCTGTGGAACACCGACACGATCGGCGCGTTGCCTGCGAGCTGAGTGTAGAACTTTTTCGCGCCGGGGTCAGCATCGGTAAGGCAACCGCGCTGAATATCAGTAACGAGGGTGCTCATATCCGCACCGATATTCAGCTGAAACGCAATGAAATGATCAATGTCGTCTTTCTGGACGACGCCACACTTCCGGGCTGGCCGGTGCGCGAGCGTGCTATAGTCGCACATGTCGAAGACGGCCACGCCGGACTTTGGTTCGGCAGAATCGAAAAATGATAACCCGGCACGATAAGGACGTCGGTCGACAAGCCAAATGATTGACTTATAATCCCTAACTTTACTCGATCGTCACAATGCGCGGCCTCGACGGCGGCTTCCTGATGAGAGCCGGACACCACCGTGGACGCCCGATGAACACGCACTGATTTGGAGACAGCATGTCCGGAACCCGATTCACCCTGGAAGTACAACCCCGAATTCCGGAAAAACTGCAACGTCTGGTCGAACTGTCCAATGACCTGCTGTACAGCTGGGACCGGGCGGTGCGCTCACTGTTCTTTCGTCTCGACCCACCCCTGTGGCAAAGCTGCGGCCACAATCCCAAACTTTTCCTGCGCCGGGTATCCCAGCAGCGCCTGGACGAAGCCGCGGAAGACCGTCTCTATATCGAGGCCTACAAGCGGGCTCTTTCTGCCTACGACTCCTATTTGCAGGAGGGACAGCGCAAGAGCATCACCCCCTACCTCAACCCTGAACGGGATCTGGTCGCCTACTTCTGCCTTGAATTCGGCCTGCACGAAAGCCTGCCGATCTACTCCGGCGGCCTGGGCATACTCGCGGGCGACCACTGCAAGGCGGCCAGCGATCTCGGCATTCCGTTTGTTGCGGTCGGCATGCTCTACCGCCAGGGCTATTTCACCCAGACCATTGACGAACACGGCAACCAGGTCGCCCACTACACCACCACGGATTTTGATAAATTACCACTGCAACTGATGTGTGACGAAAACGGTGAGGCGTTGCGCGTGCAGGTTGAGTTTCCAGGGCGCCCGGTGCAGCTGAAGATCTGGAAAGCGCGTGCCGGACATATTTGCCTGTACCTGCTGGACAGTGATCTTCCAGGCAATGAGGAAACCGATCGGGCCATTACCTACCAGTTGTACGGCGGCGACATCAATACGCGCATTCAGCAGGAAATTGTCCTGGGTATCGGTGGCGTGCGCGCGCTGCACCTGCTGGGCCTGGAACCCACGGCATGGCATATCAACGAAGGCCATGCTGCTTTCCAGATACTCGAGCGTTGCCGGGAACTGGTAACCGGCGGACTGGACTTTGCCAGCGCCCTTGAACAAGTCGCAGGGGCCACTGTGTTTACCACACATACCCCGGTTCCGGCAGGACACGATATTTTCGAACACAGCCTGGTTGCCACCTACTTCGCTGACTACGTAGAACAGCTGGGTGTAACGATGCAGGACTTCCTTGCCCTGGGCACCAGTCCGTCAAATCAGCAGGGCTTCAACCAGACCGTGCTGGCACTGCGTGGCTCGCGTTTCCATAATGGCGTCAGCAGAATCCACGGCGAGGTCGCCTCAGGCATGGAAGGCTATATCTGGCCACAGATCCCAAACCATGAAAACCCCATGCGTTCGGTGACCAACGGTATACACGTCGAAAGCTTTCTCGCCTACGAATGGAAAAATCTCTACGACATGCGTTTCGGCATGGAGTGGCGCAATGAATTACTCAACGACGAGTACTGGGAACGTATCGATGAGATCCCCGATCACAGCTTCTGGAGCCTGCGCCAGTCTCTCAAATCAGAGTTATTGAGTCAGGTACGGCACCGCGTGGTTCTGCAGTGCCGCCGTAACCGCTGTGGCGAGGCACACATCGACCGTGTCACCCGTATGCTCAGCCCGCATGAAACCGATCTTCTAACCATCGGCTTTGCCCGCCGTTTCGCAACCTACAAGCGCGCCACCCTGTTGTTTTCGGACCCTGATCGTCTGGCACGCCTGCTCAATGATCCGCAACGGCCGGTGTTGCTGTTCTTTGCCGGCAAGGCCCACCCCAGCGATCTGCCGGGGCAACAACTGATTCAGGTGATTCACGAATATTCACGTCGACCGGAATTTATCGGCAAAATACTGCTGCTGGAAGGCTATGATCTGGCACTGGCCCGCTTTCTTCTGTCCGGCGTTGACGTCTGGTTGAACAACCCGCAATACCCTCAGGAAGCGAGCGGTACGTCGGGACAGAAAGCCGGCATTAATGGCGTTATCAATCTCAGTGTGCTCGATGGCTGGTGGGGTGAAGGTTATAACGGTGAGAACGGCTGGGCGATAACCCCGCACGACCAGCACTACGATGCCGGCTTTCGCAACCAGGAAGAAGCCAATGAGTTGCTTGATATCCTCGAACACCAGGTGATCCCGCTGTACTACGACCGCAACGGCCATGGATTCTCCGAAGGCTGGGTACATATGTCCAAGGCTTCGATGAAATCGACGCTGCCGCATTTCAACTCACAGCGCATGGTGATGGACTACATCAGGGATTTTTACGCACCGGCAGCCGATCAGGGGCGCGCGCTGGCGAAATACAGATTCAGGGGGGCAAAGGAGCTGGCCGCCTGGAAAAAGAAAATCCACGAGCTGTGGCCCTCTGTAGCGCTGCGGCGTATCGAAGAGGTGCCGCAGGCCATCACCGCCGGTGACAAGGTCCGTATCCGGATTGCCGCCCAGTTGGGAGAATTGTCACCCAATGATGTGAGACTGGAATGTGTCATCGGCATCCAGGATGAACACCATGACTTTCAGGCCAGCGAATATTTTGGTTTTACCGCCAAGGAGAAGCTGGACAATGGCGAGACCCTGTTTATCCTCGATCTGGACCCGCCGCTGCCGGGTTTGCAGCTTTACCAGATTCGCATGTACCCCTGTCACGAGCTGCTGAGTCACCGCTTCGAAACGGGCTGCATGATCTGGCTGTGACATTACCTGATTGGCTTAACGAACCATCACAGGGTGCGCTGTGTGCATCGGAAAGAACGTGCAAGCTATTGATTCATGGTGCGCACGGCGCACCCTGAACTTCGTTTAATTATCAGGTTAACACTAACCGCGCCGATTCCCGCCAGGGAGGCCGCTCCTGCCGGTCGCTTTTTTCAGTCAATTAATAAATTTTCCGGCCATACAGCTGTATCCAGTCGCGCAGGCGGTTGATATCTTCCTCCTGCACCTGATCCCAGCGGAAACGCCAGTGCCAGTTACCCTCCGCCACTCCGGGGACATTCATACGATGTGCGCCATCCAGCCCGAGCACGTCCTGCAGGGGAATCACAGCCAGACGTGCTACGGATGCCAGCGCCGCGCGCACCAGCAAACCGGGAATGGCTTCGCTGGAATCCCCCAGGTAATGCCGCAGCAGGTGCTGTTGTTCATCGGACAGATCCTGATACCAGCCCAGCGTCGTGTTGTTATCGTGGGTACCGGTATACACCACACTCAGTTCTTCATGATTATGCGGAAGGTAGGGATTGTCGGCTGAACCGTCGAAAGCGAATTGCAGGATTTTCATCCCCGGAAGATCAAACTTCGTACGCAGGGCCGTCACTTCCGGCGTAATCACACCGAGGTCTTCCGCAACCAGCGGCAGCTCCTCGAATACCTGAGTCAAGACCTTGAAAAACCGCTGTCCAGGCCCCTTGACCCAATGCCCGTCCACCGCCGTATCAGCCCGTGCATCAATTTCCCAGTAGGCCTCAAAACCACGGAAATGGTCGATACGCACCAGGTCAAACATCTCCATCTGCGAGCGAATACGCTCCAGCCACCAGCCGAATCCGTCTTTTTTCAGGGCATCCCAGCGGTAGTGAGGATTCCCCCAGCGCTGCCCGGTTGCGGAGAAATAATCCGGCGGAACACCGGCCACGACCTGCAACTGGCCGCTTTCATCGACTGAAAACCATTCCCTGTGGGCCCACACATCAGCGCTGTCGTGCGCCACGAAAATAGGTATATCGCCAAAAAGCAGAACGCCACGCTCGTTAGCATAACGCCTTAGCTGGCCCCATTGCCGGTAGAACAGGAACTGTTCAAAACAAACCTGCTCAATCCGCTTCGCCAGACGCTTACGCGCCGCTTCCATGGCTCTTGGGGCGCGGTCACGAATCGGTTGCGGCCAGAGGTACCAGGCTTTGCCACCGTGTTCGGCACGTAGCGACTCATACAGCGCAAAATCATCCAGCCATCGACTGTGTTCCTGAACAAAATGAGCCAGGGCTCCGCGATCATCTTCGCCGGCCTGGCGCTGGAAGCCTTCGTAGGCCGCCAGCAAGTGCACTTTACGCTGTGTATCCAGATCCAGCGCTTCATCGAGCTTGGCCTCATATAGCCAGCCCAGTTCTTCCAGGGATTGTAAGCTGATAAGCCGGAAGTTACCTGCGTGTACGGAAAGGCACTGGTAGGGGGACAGATCTTCGTGGGTTGGGCCCAACGGCAGTGTCTGCCACAGACTGACGCCGCAACTGCAAAGGAAATCCACGAAACGATAGGCGTCCGCTCCGAGATCGCCATTGCCCTCGGGGCCCGGCAATGATGTCGGGTGCAGCAATATGCCCGCACGCCGTCGCGCAAATACATCCATCTTAGTTATTTGCCTGGCCCTGTCTCATGACCCCGCCCATCGCCGGCGCACCCGAACCGCGTGCGAAAGTATGTGCCAGATATTCCGGTGGCTCCACTCCGAGCAGGTCATAGAGATTGGATAGATGCGTGCGGAACAGGCTTTCAAAGTCACTGACGGAATGGGCTGGATTGTAATCGCCAAACCACCAGAACCAGTCCGAACCTTCACAGACAGCCAGTTGCAGCTGTGCCTCGCGCAGCTGCCTGCTGTCCAGTTCTCCTGTTGCACAGACTTTGTCAAATGCCCGTTTCGCATCACCCAGCATATCCCAACCTCGATTCTTGTCGCGATCACCGATCCAGGTCGAGAAGTTCCCGTAGACCCAGGAACCACTCACCATGGTGGACAGCGCAGCAATCTCCAAACCATCCTGCAGGCATTCGGAAAAAGTCGACAGTTTCAGGGTCGCGTGACCGGCAAGCTTCTGGTACAGCGTTTGCAGAAAATAGTAGCCGTTTTCCGGATAATGTTCCCAGGCATTTTCGCCATCAAGAATTATCGGCAGCGCCAGATTTCGCCCCTTATGCGCCTTGGCGATCTGTTCCAGATGATGAATAAAATTGGCCACCGCATCGTCAGCGTGCCAGGTGGAATAGTTAAAGCCGATTTCATCAGACAGCTTGTCGTCGCGAAAAAAGCATACGGTATTTCCGCTGCCGACACGGTAACCCTTCAATACCGCGTCAGGCGCCGCTGCCGCTTCCTCGCCCAGCGAGCCCGACAAACTGTTACGCAGCACGCTTTCACCACTCGCCGCCCAGCTGAAGCCGTATTCCTCCAGAAGATCGAGCGTTGGCCCGCTGACGCCACCTTCCGACGGCCAGCAACCGCTGGGTTTGCGGCGGAAATGCTGCTCGAACACCTTGATGCCTTCCTGCAGATGCCAGCGCACTCGCGCGTCACCGCCCTGGTAAAACTCCAGTTCGGGTAACTGGGTATCCGGTGCAGCTTCCCTGGCGCTCTGAATCTCCAGCATCAGCGGCATAATGGGGTGTGCGTAAGGCGTGACCGAAAGCTCGACCTGGCCACGGTCCGCCAGTTCCGCATAGCAGTCAATAACACCCGACAACAGTTCACCGATCAGGCCCAGCAATTGGCGACGGTCGTGCAGGGAAAAGTTGTTGCCCTGCTCCTGCCAGCGCTGCACACGCACATCGCTGCGGCGCACCGTTTCCCCCATCCAGCCGAGGTGGTACCAGAACAGCAGATCCGACAACAGCTGATCACTGACGTATAACAGGTCTGCGCGATTGTTCAGGAAAGGTTTCGCCAGATCAGTCAATCGCTGGTAGGCGGGGAAACGTGCAACCACACGTTCGTGATTGATACGCATGCAGTTATTGATCAGTTCCAGGCGCTGTTCCGGATGAGCCGGCAACACCGGCTCCACCAGCGCCGCCAGCAATGGGTCGCGTATCGCCTTGTGATCACGCAGGAAGCCACTGATCTGGGTTGAATAGTCATTCAGCTGCTGCAGCAATACCGGCGCAAAATTAACCACGGCTTTGGCCGCCGGCACGGATTCCAGATGTGCCGCCATGTCGACGTAGTCCTTGATGCCATGCAGGTAGCTCCAGGGCAGTTTGTACTCACCACTGATCTGGTCACAGTACTGCGGCTGGTGCATATGCCAGCACAACACCACACGCAGACCGGCGTCAGCGGACATAGTGTAATTCCTGACCCAGCATTTCAGGAGTGACCAGCACCACACCGCCCGGGGTCACATGGAATCGCTCCGCATCCTGTTTCGCATCCTCACCAATAACGATTTCAGCGGGAATCTGGCAGCCTTTATCGATCACGGCGTTCTGAATACTGCAATTGCGGCCGATATCGACATCGGGCAATACCACCGCGTGCTGCAATACCGAGTAGGAATTGACTTTGACATTGGAAAAAAGCAGCGAATGGCGGACCTTTGCACCGGAAATCAGGCAACCGCCGGACACCATGGAATCCACCGCCATACCGCGGCGATCCTCGTCGTCGAATATGAACTTGGCGGGTGGCATCTGTTCCTGGTAGGTCCATATCGGCCACTCCTCGTCATACAGGTTGAGTTCCGGCGTGACACCGATCAATTCCAGATTGGCCGCCCAGAAAGCGTCCACCGTACCCACGTCCCGCCAGTAGGCCTGCTGATTGCTGCTCTCATCCCGAAACGGGTAGGCAAATACCCGGTAGTTGGAAATAATGGCCGGGATGATGTCGTGTCCGAAATCATGACTGGACTTGATGTTGTCCGCATCCTTGATAAGCTGCTCGAACAGGAACCGGGTATTGAACACATAGATACCCATGGATGCCAGGGCCGTGTCGTCGCTTCCGGGCATCGGCGAAGGGGACTCCGGTTTTTCGTGAAATTCCAGAACACGTCCGTGTTCGTCCGTGGTCATAACGCCGAAAGCCTGCGCAACCTGCAGATCGACCTCCAGACAGCCGACCGTCATATCGGCGCCATTTTCCACATGTTGCGCGATCATAGGACCATAATCCATCTTGTAGATATGATCGCCGGCCAGGATCAGCACGTATTCAGGGTTATGATTACGGATAATATCCAGGTTCTGGTAGATCGCATCGGCCGTACCGGCATACCAGGATGACTGAATCCGCTGCTGGGCAGGCAACAGTTCGACAAACTCGCCGAACTCACCGCGCAGAAAACCCCAGCCACGCTGTATGTGCTGAAGCAGGGAGTGCGCCTTGTATTGCGTCAGAACTCCGACACGGCGTATCCCCGAGTTCATGCAGTTCGACAGCGGAAAATCGATGATACGGAACTTGCCGCCAAACGGCACAGCCGGCTTGGCACGCCACGCCGTCATCTGTTTGAGACGTGATCCGCGCCCACCGGCCAGTATCAGTGCCAGAGTATCTCTGGTCAGACGACTCACAAATCGCGGCGTGGACACGGCATTCATTCAATTTCCCCTGTGTGATCGGCCAGCATTCTGTCAACCAGCGGACCGGAGCGTAAAAATCTGATCATTTAACCGCGTATGGTACCATCTGTATCGTTTCATGAAAGTTAACTTTTCCGTAAACAGAGACAGTACGTGCATGGCTCCACCGAAATACCCCTCAATGACGTCACCGGCTTCCTTGCCCGAACCACTGATTCGCATCGTCGAAGCCCGGCACCACGATCCGTTTGAAGTTCTGGGCAGACATCAGGACGGCCGGCAGGACATTGTCCGGGCATTTCTGCCCCATTGCAGCGACGCCCGCATTGTCGAAGCCGCTGCGCCATTGAAACGCATTGAAAATACAGATCTGTTCGAATGGCGGGGTGCCAGTGGCAGTGTGCCGGCCCGTTACCAGCTGGCCTGGACTGACCGTGACGGTATCGAATGCTCGGCCTACGACCCGTATTGTTTCCCGCCGCAGCTGGGGGACCTGGATCTGCACCTGTTCGGCGAAGGCCGCCACTTGCATGCCTACCGGTTTCTGGGTGCACAGCTGTGCGAAATCGATGGTGTCAAGGGCACACGCTTTGCAGTCTGGGCGCCCGGTGCCGAGCGCATCAGCGTGGTGGGTGACTGGAATCACTGGGACGGCCGCTTTCACCCCATGCGCGCTCGCGGCGGCAGCGGCGTGTGGGAATTGTTCATTCCCGGTGTCGGCGCGCATGCCTATTACAAATTTGAAATCCGCAATCGCGAAACCGGCAGCGTCCAGCTGAAAACCGATCCCTACGGCCAGGCATTCGAGTTGCGGCCGGGTACCGCGTCCGTCACCCAACACACGGACAGTTACAGCTGGAATGACCAGCAGTGGATGCAGACACGCGCAGGCAGGAGCTGGTTACACGCACCCCTGTCAATCTACGAAGTCCATCTTGGCTCCTGGCAGCGTGACCGGCAGGGGCAGTTCCTGAACTATCGTGAGCTGGCCGAATGGCTGGTGAACTATGTCAAGGAGACAGGTTTCACGCATATTGAACTGTTGCCGGTCACCGAACACCCTCTTGACGGTTCCTGGGGCTATCAGACGACCGGTTATTTTGCGCCTACCCGCCGTTTCGGCAACCCGGATGACTTCCGTTATTTTGTCGATCACTGTCATCAAAACGGCATCGGTGTCATTCTCGACTGGGCGCCTGGTCACTTCCCCAAAGATGATTGGGCCCTGGCCCGCTTCGATGGCAACACGCTTTATGAACACGAAGACCCGCGACAAGGGGAACACCGTGACTGGGGCACTTTGATCTTCAACTACGGACGTAATGAAGTTCGTAACTTTCTGTTGTCGAGCGCGATCTACTGGCTTGAAGAGATGCATATCGACGGTCTGCGCGTGGACGCGGTAGCGTCGATGCTTTACCTGGACTACTCACGTGATCCCGGCGACTGGGTCCCCAATGAATACGGCGGGCGTGAAAACCTGGACGCCATACACTTCCTGCGCCACCTGAATGAAGTCACCCACGCCGAACAGCCGGGCAGTATGATTATTGCCGAGGAGTCCACCGCCTGGCCGCAGGTTACCCGACCGGTCGATAGCGGCGGTCTGGGCTTCAGCATGAAATGGAACATGGGCTGGATGCACGACACACTGCAATACATGAGCAAGGAGCCGGTACACCGCAAGTTTCATCACAATCAGCTCACCTTTGGCTTGCTGTACGCCTTTAACGAAAACTTTGTGCTGCCGTTCTCGCACGACGAAGTCGTACACGGCAAAGGTTCCATGCTCAACAAAATGAGTGGAGACAGCTGGCAGCGCTTTGCCAACCTGCGCCTGCTCTACACCTTCATGTTCAGCTACCCGGGCAAGAAACTGTTATTCATGGGCAGTGAATTCGGACAATATGCGGAGTGGGATTTCGACAGTGGACTGGACTGGCACCTCATGCAGCATCAGCGTCATTCCGGCATGAAACAACTGGTATATGATCTGAATCAGCTGTATCGGCATGAAACCGCCTTGCATCAGCGCGACTTCGAGAACAGCGGTTTCCAGTGGATCGATTGCTACGACGCCGAACACTCCCTGCTGAGTTACTGCCGCTACAGCACCGAGCAGACGGCCGTTGTGCTATTGAACTTTACACCGGAACCCCAACATGGCTATCGGCTGGGCGTGCCCGAAGGCGGCGAGTACCAGCTGCGCCTGAATTCCGATGCCGGTTTCTACAGCGGCAGTGACCTGCCAGTTCAGGGCAGTTACCGCAGCGAGGCCGTCCCCTGGATGCATCAGCCACACTCCATCGTGCTGGATGTGCCCCCGCTGGCAGGACTCGTACTCCTTAAATCCTGATCGGTGCCGCCTGCTCCCCAGGTCCAGCAAGCTTGCATTTTGCGGCCGCTGACCTATCTATACTATTAAGTGAACAACGTCGCCAGGGAGATAGCCGTCATGGCACAGATACGCGACCCCGCCGTGGCCGGGTCATTCTATCCGCAGGAACCCGTTGCGCTGCAGCAGCAGCTCGAGGGTTTCCTGTCGCAGAAACCACGCCTTGAGACCAAACCAAAAGCGCTGATAGTACCCCATGCCGGTTATATCTATTCCGGTTCAGTGGCAGCCAGTGCCTATACGCAGCTTATACCGATTCGTGAGCAAATACAGCGCGTTGTACTACTTGGACCGGCACACCGGGTGGGGTTCCGGGGACTGGCGGCAAGCAGCGCAGAGTACTTTTCCACGCCCCTGGGCCTGGTTCGTATTGACCGCCAGGCGCTGGATGAGATTCTGTTGTTACCCCAGGTTCGTGAATTTGATCACGCGCACCTGGAAGAGCACAGCCTCGAGGTTCAGTTGCCGTTTCTGCAGGCGGTGCTGAAAAAAGACTTCGGCCTTATCCCTCTGGTGGTTGGCGAGTCCGCTGCTGATGAGGTCGCCGAGGTTATCGAAAAACTGTGGGGCGGACCCGAAACCCTGTTGGTGATAAGTTCCGATCTCAGTCACTATCAGGACTACGACACTGCCCGCCGCCTGGACAGCGCCACCTCTGAA
>Ga0316201_10000088_pt1 | contig 36591 bp, 35 predicted proteins | sample CS6wburrow_MG_FD_204516 | JGI IMG/M metagenome (GOLD analysis project Ga0316201, IMG submission 204516) | Coastal sediment microbial communities from Delaware Bay, Delaware, United States - CS-6 worm burrow | ecosystem: Environmental > Aquatic > Marine > Coastal > Sediment | place: USA...
CCGCACCTCGCCGCCGTGCACTCGAATGGTGGCGACCAGGGTCTCGATCACATGCTCGAAGTGGCGGGTCGGGTAATAGGCACCGCCCATGTAGCCGGTAAACAGTGCCACCCAGGCGAAGAACGAGAGCTTGTTCGGTGGCAGCAAAAAGTCCGGCCACTGCAGCGCGAGCAGAGTCTGCGCCTCGAGCGGGAGTCTGAAGGCATCGAACACGTCTTGCAGCGTGGCGTTGCGGTACCGGACGATCCGACGGAAGCGATGGAGCCGCGGAATCATCCGAAGCGCGCGGGGCGTGGGAGGAAGGGAGTCGAGCTCGCGCTCCACGCGGCGAACCTCTCCCAAGAAGGCGCGGCAGCGATCGGCATCCCGCGGAAACAAAGCCGCGAGGCGGGAGCCCAACATGTCCCAGTCGTTCGGGATATCCAGCGCATACCCGGGCATGCGCATGCGATCGAAGCCACTGCTGTCGAGGCGCTCGAAGGTGACCTCGTCCTCGAGCTCGAGCTTGCGCAGAAAGCGGCCGACAGTCTCGTCCGGACCGCAGTTCCACACGTAGTGGAACTGCGCGTTGAAACGGTACACGTCGGGAGCGTGGCCGAAACTGAAAGTATGGCCGTAGCCGCCGGGCGCGTAGTGGGCCTCGAGCACGGTCACTCGCTTGCCCGCTCGTGCCATGAGAGCACCAAAGGCAAGCCCAGACAGCCCACTTCCGACGATCAGGTAGTCCGGCTTCATCGCGTCTCCAAAGCGAAGGGTATCGCCGCCGAGAATTGATGACACCCTCTGACTGTGAGACGTCGCACGATACGTGTGTTAGCGCAGGTTCGACGTTCGGTACACGCGGAGCTCATCTCTGTCGGACTCGAAACAGGGTCGTTGGTTGGAGTTCCCCTCAGATATCGAGCTCGATGTCCGAGCGAGGCACGGTGTTGCAGATGGTGACTTTGTTGAGGAACTCGCCCGGGTTATCTCCCTCCAGTTGAGTGACTCCTCGGGTTTTTGGACGGACCTGGACGCACGCGCTTCTGACGGGCAGTGTCGCCATCGATGTGATTCCTGTAGAGGACTGCGTGGATGCCGACGGCCTCGTCTCCGTGGCCGGCTGCCTGGAGGACAACGACTGTACCAGCGACACCTGCGAGGCCCGTGACCGCCAACGATGCGTCCGGACCCTAACGCCCACCCTTTCGCGGAAGTGCATCGAACACCGAGAACACCGCGCCCACCTCTGCAAGCTCCCGATTCACATCGGGGACTTGTGACACGGTCACAAGAATGTCCGGTAGCGCGTTTTGCTCGTGTTCTTTGGACGTGTTCTCATCGATGCCTGTCCGCGAAACCGTTCGAGAATCGTCGAAATCGGGCGAGCTCCCGGCTTTTCGATTTCCACCGCCTCGACTGCCAAATGCTCGTGGTTACCGCAATCGCCGATCGCCGGTGACCACATCACGCGTCGCCGAGAAGACCAGGGCGCCAGAGGGGATATCCAACTGAAGGCGACGGCCGTAATGGCCGCGGCGAAGGTCGCGCTGGTGGCGATCAGCGCATTGCGGGTGCACCGGCTGCGCTGGCTGGCTTCTTCGAGATCGACTTGCAACCAGCGCTCCTCGGAAGTCTCCTTGGGCGCTGTGGTCACCGTAGAAGGAGCGGCGCCTGCTTCGGCTTCGGGGATGGTGGAGGCCTGTTGCGCTGATGCGGGACCTGCTGTCCAGCATGCAGCGGCAATGACAAGAGTGCGTGCGATCGATGCCCGGGTCATCGAGTGACCCGTCGGCTCACGGGCGAGGTGGATCAAGCCCAAGGGCGCTTCGGTCAGGAAATCTATAGAGGAGCCGAGTCGAACACGTTGGCTGAACGGGTGTCCACAGCCGTCGGTCCGTGGATTGTCCACTTGCGCCGTGGACAAAGCACCGGGAGAATCGAGCGTGGTTCTGGTACGGATTGCTGGCCAACTGCGTAAGGCCTTGGCTCGAAACATGGCGCTGTGCGTAATCACCACAGCCTCAGTGCTGTCGGCCGGTTGCGGAGTGCGAGGCGGCGCCCCAGCGGGCTCTCCTGGCCACGTGAGTGACGCCAACCAAGCATGCGCGACCCTCTTCTGCGCCGCGGAGGCACAATCCGACTCGGATCCGCGCTGTGCTCCCTCATGCAAGTGCGGTCCCTACGAGTTTTCAGAGCCCGACTACGACGAGCGCGAAGCTCACGCGCTACGCAGCTGGAGGCTCCTGAACCCGGCGTCGCTGCTACCGGCCGATCCTTTTGTCGAAACAACAGAAGAGGACGACGACTCCCCGGCGTATTGCGCTGCCATTCCCGTCGACGAGAGACCAGCAGCACGCACCTACCGGCTCAAGACGTTCCCGACGGAACGAGCGGCACGCGCGGCGGGCGGTCAGGTGACGCATCGCGGCCGTTGCGGGGCCTGCTCCTCGTTTCAGGACCTCGCCACCTACATCGAACGAAGAAACCTCAACCGCGCCGGGCGCCTGTGCGGCATGCGAGGGATGTTCGGGGACAAGACGCAATTCACTTGCCTGAAGGACCTCGGCTTCACCGATGCTTGCGCCCAGATCTGGAGCTTCAACATCGAAAACACGCGCGCGAAGTGCATGGGGACCTGCGTCGCCACGCTCCCCACGAAGCACAAGCTGCCGGACGGGAGCTTGAACGCCTGCCTCGCGTGCGACGAATTGAACAGCGGCCCCACCTTCAAGGCGGTCGCAGGCAGAACCCGCCGCCGTTCGGGTTTGTCGTCTGGGATCGCGCGCCCCTGCCTCGACGCACAAGGCAAACCTGCCGTCTACCCGGTCGAGCACTACTACTTCACTCGCTCTCCCCGGTGACTTCGGTCCGGCCCTGAAGGGTTCCTTCTTTTTTCCTCTCGAAACCCCTCTTCGCGGCGTAGTCCCATGGCAAGTCCGCGCAGGAGTCGACACGCAAGCTTGCTCTGAGCGAGCATCGGTTCTGATGCGTGGGAAACGCACCGAGGGTCGGACGCGCCAGGCGCCTGCGGTTGCATTGCTTGCCGCGTTCCTGACTCCTACAGCAGCTCGGGCTGGCAACACCGACGAGGTCAATGCTGGCATCGACGTTACACTGAGTGGTGGCGCTGTCGTCGCAAGCACCTACACAGGTGCTGCGCTCTGGTACAATCCCGCGGGCATCGCGCGAATCAAGAAGGCCTCGCTCGAGATTACCGGAATCACGTTCCAGACGCAGATCGTGCAGGTGCCGGGCTTCGTCACGATAGGTACCGACCCCCTGACTGAAAGCGAGGGAAACGTGGTGAACTTCACCGATATTCCGGAGGCACTCACCTTGCCGATCGTGCTCAAAGAGAACCTCAAACCTGGTATCGGTCTCTTCAACAGTTCGATTCGCCGCTCGCTACTCACCGAAGAGGTGACGACAGCCCCGGACATTTCGCCCGAAGTGAAGGCGGTGGGCGGTCGGAGCTCGAGAAATACTTTTTTTTCACGTCAGCGGCGGCCTTGCGGGGACGCTTGGCAAGAAACAACACGTTTGGCTAGGTGGCACATTGGACATCGTCGTAGGCAACAGTCGAATCGATTCGACACGGGTGTTCACCTTCGACCAAGGCGAATCGGGGTTCCTCACAGAGGGCGAAATCAGCGTGGAGACCAGCTTTGGGCTGCAACGAATCAAGTCGGACAGTCCGACATCGTGACAGTCGGCGCCACGGCCGGTGATTTCAATACTCTCGCCACCGCGCTGCTCATCAGCTCGATTCACCGCTGCCGGGTGTGTGAAACGCTGTCAGGATTTCGTTGCGCCTCAAGAACCAGGGCATGAACGGCGGATTGTATCGGGCCCAGATAGGCTCTCCCTGCGGCTCGTAGCCCTTTGCATTGAGAGTCTCGAGCAGGCGTTCCAGGTGCTTGTCGTAGTTCCGTTTCGACCAGCTTCCCGAATAGCGGACGGCCGCGAAACGTCGCGCAGGCACCTCACGGATCGAGACTCTCGGGTCGTTCGGCTCGGGAAGCTCTTCGCGCGAATACTTCGATGGCATCATGAATTGAATGGTGTACCTGTCGCCGGCCTTCTCTTGGGTCACCGGCGCAGTCATGGAGATCTTGGTTCCGCCAGCCTTTTCCTGGATCACGGGCGCGGTCATCGCGATCTTTCGCTCACCTTGGTTGTTTCCGAAAATGTATTTTGCCACGATGCCGAATCCACGATTTCCCGCGTTTTCGAGGTCTCCATCCACTATCGTTTCCGCCACTAGGTAGGGTTCGTACTCGCGGATCTCGATCTCGCCGAACCGGTCGACCACGCGATATTCTGGGCTTTCGTAGGGCACCCGCTCACCTCCAAGCATGACGATGGCGATCAGTACGGCCATCGACACAGCGATCGAAACAATGATCGCAAACCGGATTGCTTTTTTCGCCGGACGTTTTGGTCTAGTCGCAAGGTTCATCTCGTTGTTCCGCACGCTAAGCGGACTTGTAGCTTAGCAGCGCCCGGTCGAGCTCGTCGTACTGATGAAAGACGGTCGCTTGGACGTTCGAGGCTGTGAGTTGGTGGTTTTCGGGGATACCGACCCAAACCTGGTGGTTTCGCGAGAGCAAACCGAATCCGGCAAGCAGGCTCTCTTGCTCAGCCGGAGTACACTCTCTGGCGATGCTCAGCAGGATGAGCGCAGATCCGCTCTCGGTCGCCGCGTCGGAGATGTCTTCAAAGGGCGTATTGGCACCAAGGTAGATGGGCTCGAAACCTCTGCTCGCCGCCATGAAGGCGCCAATGATCGCGCCGAACTCGTGAAGATGACCGGGCGGCGTCGTGACCAGGATTCGGGGGGAACCCACGAGCGGTTCGACGTGTTGCATCAGGGTGCCGAGAGTGCTTCGCAGCTGACCCGAGATGATGTGCTCGTGGGGGATCTTGAGTCGCCCCGCTTGCCAGGCTTCGCCGACGCGCCTCATGAGGGGCACCATGACCTCCAAGGTGAGCTTCAACGGCGGTACGATCGCGGCTGTCCGACTGAGGATCGCTTCTGCACCCTGAACGTCGAACCTGAAGATGGCCTCGAGGTAATCCTCGATGACCGCATCGTAGATGGACTTGTGACGGGCCACCTCTTGTGTGGTCTCGCCGATGATTTGACGCAGGTCTTCGTCTTGGAGTCTTGCAATCCGCCCGATCGAATGCCCGAGCTCGGTCGCTCGACGTAGCAGAACGAGCCTCCGAACCTGGCTGCCGGAGTAACGGCGCTTGTTCCCTCCGGTCCTCTCGGGACTCACTGCCTGGTAGCGACGTTCCCAAACTCGGATCGTATCCGCGGTAAGCCCGCTGAGGCGGGACACGACGCGCATGGGATATAGACCGCTCAACTCTGTGACGTTGGTACTCATGGTAATAAATGGGTGAGGCGGCCGCTCGAGAGAGAGGCCGCCTCGATCGGGCTCAAGAAGACGGGATGAGAACAGAATCGATGACGTGAATCACGCCGTTAGACGCCATGACGTCGGTCGCAGTCACGTTGGCGTCGTCAACTCGAACGCCCGCATCACTGACGGAGATACTGAGAGACTGCCCCTCGACAGTGGCCGCCGAGGAAAGCCCCACGACATCAGCGGCTAGCACCTTGCCCGCCACCACGTGATAGGTGAGGATTGCGACTAGTTTTGCTTTGTTTTCCGGCAGCAACAGACTGTCGACTGTGCCTGCGGGGAGCTTGGCGAAGGCCTCGTCGGTGGGGGCGAAGACGGTGAAAGGACCATCGCCTTGGAGGGTCTCGACCAAACCGGCTGCTTTCACCGCTGCGACGAGAGTATTGAAATCACCGGCCGTGGCGGCGACTGTCACGATGTCGGTTTGTCCAACTCGATTCGTTGCAGCTTCCTTCGCGGCAGTTGTGGTTTCAGATGTGGCGTCCTTTGAACAGGCTCCCAGAAGAGCGACGGTCAGCAAAGGTGCAATGATTGTGCTTAAGCGCATGGTAGTCTTCCTTGATTGAGGTTCACGAAGGCAGAGCCTTCAGAGACGTTGTGGTGCCCTGCCCGATGTCCGGTTCTTTCCGGAGATGCTTGGCAAATCGATGCATGAGCCATTTGTGGAAGTGCGCCTGGGTCGATATGTACAGCAACCAAGGCAGCCGCGGCTCGTAGTCGTGCACGACGGTCAAGAGGGTCCGTCCTCCGAGGACCTGCCTCATCTCGAAGCGAGCCCTCGCGCCGGCCAGCGCAAGAGCTCCACCGGTCACATAGAACAGCTGTCGATCAGCTGCGCTGCGGGCTGCTGCATGGCTCAAGGTGAGCAGTGTGATGCCGAGGGGGACGAGGTCGAAGCTGAAGTCCTCGCCGCCTTGGCGTCGGACCCGAAGCAACGAGCGAAGAAAGTGGGGCAGCCAACGCACATAGTCGATCGCAGCGCGCTCAGCCGTCCATCCTTCGGGCAACTCCATGCGTTGCACGGAACGAACCAGATGCGGGCCGTCCCCGCTCGTAGCACCCCGAAATGCGTGTGGGACAGTTCCTCGATCCTCGGAAACCGCTATCTCTATCGCCTCCTGCATCGAGGTGCGGCGAAGTCCTGCTTCTGAGGCGAGACTCGAAGGACCAGCCACCATCTCGTGCTTCAAGCTTTGGACCAAGGGGGCCACCAGCGCACGAGGCGCACCCGTCACCAAGGATATCCATAGTCGCGACAGTCCGGGAGACAGAACCCTGGACGGTATGAACCATCGCCTCTTGCCTAAGGCGCGGGCGGTCATCGCCATCAGCTCGCGATAGGTCACGACTTCCGGGGCGCCGACGTCGTGCACGCGCCAGTAGTGCTCTTCGCGGGCGACTACGTAGTTGATCAGTTGAACCACGTCTCTCAACGCGACCGCTTGGGTGCGCGTGTTCGTCCAGCGCGGACACACCATGATGGGCAAGCGCTGAACCAGACGGGACATAATCTGAAAGGACGACCCATCACCACCGAGGATCAAGCCAGCGCGCAACGTGGTGACCGGAACCCCGTGACCCGCGAGAACGCGCTCTACCTCGGCGCGGCTCTCCAGATGCTTGGAGAGCGAGCCGTCTTTCGGGCACAAGCCTCCAAGGAATACGATCTGTTTGACCCCCGCGCGGGCCGCGGCACGCGCGAAGTTGTCTGCGCAGACCACATCGAGGTCGGCGAAGTCGCCCTGAGTCAGCCTCGCCGAGGGCATCATGTTGTGGACCAGGTACACCGCGTAGTCACCACCCCGTAGAGCGCGCTCGGCGTCTCTCAGGGAGAAGAGGTCGCATTCGAGATATTCGGCGAAGCCGTCGCCAGCAGCCCGCTCGGACCGCGAAAGGCCCACCACGTGAAAGCGTTCGGCGAGCAGGGGGGCAAGTGCCTTGCCGATGAAGCCAGATGCTCCGGCGATGACGAGACGCGGCTTGCTCAAAGGCTCCATAGATGTCTATATATTGTCTAAGTTTTATTCGTCAAGGCATAGACGGATGATTCCTTGGGCAGGGACAGCTGGCAAGTGCAGATCTGCGCCGCTCGACTACCAGCCAGCAGTACCTGGCTCACCTTTGAAAGGTCCGACTATCTCTGCCGTTACCCAGCCACCGTAGAAACCGCCGGGTTGCGGCTGCACTCTTGCCCCGCCGATGTAGCATTCGACCTTGGCCGGGTAGAAGCTCAAGTAGCCTCGGATCGCCATGAACTCGTCGTAAGGGCGCTCGTAGCTCCAGCCAACAGCGGGAATCTCGCCCTCGTCGGTGCGGAGCGACCAATAGGCGGCCTTGCCCTTCCATTCGCAATGAGAGGCGCCCCGGCCCCGGACCAAGGACTCCATCCGCAGATCACTTGGCGGGATGTAGAACGTCGGCGGGCTCGCCGTCTCGAGGAGACGCATGGTCCGTCGTGACTCGGCAATGACGATCGAACCGTGAAGGATGCGTACGAAGCGATCATCGGGCTCGAGGCGCGGTGGGCGTGGATAGTCCCAAACGGATTGTTGACCTGGCCCGGGTTCGATCGCCCAAGGGGGGCGACTCGAACCTCGGTGACCCCACTGGGATCGCAGGCGTTCGAGGTCGTGCGGGTCCCCCATCAACGAACGCCTTGCGTGAGTACCAGTCTAGTTCTCGGCGGCTCCATAGCATCGAGCAGGCCTGCGATTGCAACGCTCGATCTCATCGCTCAGCCTTCACGATAAGTTCGCATGAACGCGCTGCGGACGTCGAACCGGAGGTCGAGCGACTCGAGCAGCGCGTGTAGCGACGCGACGTAGAGCCCAAACCCAACGAAATTACGGTGAAGGGGTGCGTCTGCAGCAGACCGCAGTGCGTGGATCTCTCCCAGCGTCGAGCGCAGATTGCTCGAGCAGAACCGTACGGATCTCTGGTTCCCATCGCCCAGGTGGCCCAAGAGTGCAGTGCCAGACGACCCCAATCCTAGCTGGCTGACCCCATCCCTAAATCGCTCGCCATCGCCCAGGAAGAAGCCAGCATAGACGTCGCGCAGCCCTTGCAAAAACTGGGTGTCCCACTGCAAGTAGAGAGGTCGGGGGCTCCAAACGGCATCTCGCGAAGAATCGACGCCGAGTCTGGACGGCCGCAAGTCCACAATGGCCGACTCCCGTCGAAATAGCTGCGCGAAGTACAGCTCGAGGCCAAGTTGTCCCAGCCATCGCCGCTGCGGTCGTGTCAGGTTCGAATGGGAAGAAATTGCAGGCGCTGCTCGGTTCTCCGTCACGATAATCGGGACTCCAGCAGCGCGGAGGTCGATTTGCGCGTCAGTCAGGACCGAAGAGAAGCGTCTCGTGTTGACGGCATTGGAAATCAGATCGAGGCCCTGCCGTGCGATGCTCCGCGGCGCGATCAAACCAAAAGCCGGCGGGATCAGTTCGAGGATTGAGCTCCACTCGCTCTGGCTTGAGTCTCGCGCAGTTGTCGGATGATGGGCATGGATCTCGTGTGCAGACACCGGAACTACCTCGTATTCGCGCTTGGAGGCGCGGCGGACGAAGCTGGGACCTGGGCCACCGACGGATGGTAGGAATCAACCGGTGATTCGTTGGCTCGGTTGCGCATCGCGACATACGCGCCCGCGACCGAGAGAAACGTGACCATCGCGCCCGCCACCATGAGGTCGAGATCAGTCATGGCGGCCCCCCGTCAGAAGCAGCCCGCCAGCGGACAGAATGGAGGGAACCCACAGGCCCACGAAGAGCCCGCGTTCCCGGTCACCGGAGAACCAGAGCCAAATTGAAAGAAAGAAGGAAATGCCTGCGGCGGCGAAGAACAGAGCTTTCGAGGCGCTGATTCGCTTGTGGACACTCTGGGTTTGAAGGGTGGGTGCGGAGCTCGTGTATGTTTGATTCATGACGTACCTCAGTTCTTTCTCTAGGCCATGTCGATATTATGTCAAGCTTTTTTTAGACAATAGGTAGACACTCGTGCGCCCAGACTCTAAGAGTTTGCCCATGGAGAGCTCCCCCCGGACGATTGCAATTGCCGGCGCCACTGGTTTCGTAGGCAGACACGTGGTGCCACGACTGCTGGAAGAACCCGACCTAGTGCTTCGGTGTCTGGTGCGCCCCTCGAGTGACACGGCCGAGCTCGAGGCCTTGGCTCCACGTGTGAGCCTAGTCCAGGGTGACGTTTGTGAGCCAGGGTCTCTTGCTCCGTGGTTGGAGGGGGCTTGGGCCGTGATCAATCTGGCAGGATACCGGGACTTCTGGAGCCGAAGTCGTGAGCGTTACTACGAGCTCAACACAGGTGGGGCAGAGAACGTCTTCCAAGCTGCTCTCGATGCAAAGCTCAAAAAGGTGGTCCAGGTAAGCACACCTCTGGCCTTTGGCGTGCCGGACGAGATCCCGTTCAACGAGGACAGCGAGCCGGGGCCCCATCCGTCCGACTACGCGCGGAGCAAGTTCCTGGCGGACCAGCTTGGTTGGCGCATGCATGCCGAGCTCGGCTTGCCGCTCACCGTCGTTCATCTGTCCGCTGTGATTGGGGCGGGGGACCCGCGGCCGACTATGGAGGTGCGTCGAGCGGTCGAGAGACGGTTGCCCGTGTTGGTCGGAGCAAACACTACTTACACTTACGTCTACGTGCGAGACGCCGCCGAAGCCATAGTGCGTGCCCTGCTTAGTCCTACCAGCATCGGTCGCCGCTACCTAATCGGTACGGAACGTGCCTCGACGCGTGACTACTTCACGCTGATCGGCGACCTTGCAGACGTACCCGTGCCCAAATACAACCTCGGGGAGGCGCCACTCATCCCCATCGCACTGCTGTTGGAGCTGCTGGCTCGTTGGACCGGAAAGCGTCCTGCCATCCCGGTCGACATCCTCAAGACCACGGCTGCCGGATCGCTCGTTTTCGACGGAAGCCGCGCGATACGCGAGCTCGGCATGAAGTACACGCCACTTCGCGAGGCGCTTCGGGAATCGATAGACGAGATTCGATTCGAATCACGCTAGCCGCTGGTCATCCAGCCGAGACTACTTCATCGGTCAGCGCAATCTTCGGGCCTGAGGCCCCCTTGACGGAGAGATGAATTCCGTCGGCCTCGGCATGGGTCTTAAAGTCCTCGATGACCTCGCGAACGTCATGATCGAGGATTCGGGTGCCCGTCATGTCGATGGTGAGCGTACAGCCTGGAGGCATCTCCCGGAGAATGCGCTTGAGGGCCGCCTTGTTGAGGAAGGTCATGTGCTCGGTCAGGCGAATCGAAAAGCAGCCGGGCTCCGTCTCCTCTCGATAGAAATCGAGCTGGTAGTTGTAGATGAGAATCTCGAAGAACGCGACGACCATGCCGAGCGTGATCCCCTTCAACAAGTCGGTGAACACGAGGGCAACGATCGTCACGATAAAAGGCAAGAACTGCCAAAACCCTTCTCTCCACATCGATTTGAACAGCGAGATCCTCGCCAGCCGGTAACCGATCACCAGAAGGATCGCGGCCAAACACGCAAGCGGGATCTCATTGAGAAGATTCGGAATAGTCGCGACACAAGCCAAGAGCAAAACGCCGTGAATGAACGAAGCGAGCCGCGTCTTGCCGCCGGAATCGACATTCGCCGAACTTCGGACGATGACCTGGGTGAGCGGGATGCCGCCGCAAAGGCCGGCGACGATGTTGCCTAGTCCCTGTGCCTTGAGCTCTCGATTGGTTGGTGTGACGCGTTTCTCCGGGTCTAGGTTGTCCGTGGCCTCGACCGATAGGAGCGTCTCGATGCTCGCGATGAGAGCAAGGGTGAGGCCCGTCGCGTAGACGGCGGGATTTGTGATTTGAGAGAAATCTGGCCGGATGAAGTGGGATAGGAAGTCGCCGAACGAGGCTGACACGGGAACGGTCACGAGGTGTTCTGGGGAAATGGCGAGGCGAGGCGCGACCGTGCGAAAGATGGCATTGAGGCCAACGCCGAGCAGTACGACCAGGAGCGGCGCAGGCAAAGCTTTGGCGACCCGCGTTCGTTTGAAGCTTTCGCTCTGCCAGACGATGAGAATCGTCAAGGAAACAATGGTGATGATGATCGCGCCAGGGCTCAGCGCCGAGAGTGCGTATCCGATCTCGGTGAATGTGTTGTGGCCATCGCGCTGGAAGAATTCGAGCTCGCCCTCCCAGGATTGATCGTACCCGAGCGCATGAGGGATCTGCTTGAGGATGAGAATGATCCCGATACCGGCGAGCATCCCCTTGATGACACTCGACGGGAAGTAGTGGGCAATGACGCCGGCCTTGAGAAAGCCAGCCGCGATTTGAACCACACCGCACACGATGACCGCCAAGAGATAGGTTTCTAGCCCCAGGTTCTCAATGCCGGCAGCCACCATCACGGCGAGCCCCGCAGCCGGCCCGCTCACTCCATGCCGGGATCCACTGAACATGGTGACGACGATGCCGCCCGAAATACCTGAAATTACGCCGCTGAAAAGTGGCGCACCCGAAGCCAACGCGATCCCGAGACAGAGCGGGAGTGCCACGAGGAACACCACCACTCCCGCGCGCAGGTCGTCGCCTAGATATCGCCGATCGAACATATCAGTACGCGCTGAGTCCGAAGAGCTCTGGTGAACGCGATTCGTCGACCGCGCGGCTCACCAGCTGAAGGACCCGCGGATCGAAGCCCAGGGAAAGGTGGCTCGCATCGACCTCGATGTGCTCGCAGTGCGCATTGTAATCGTCGATGCAGGCTTCCCAGCTGACCACGGCGTCACGTCGACTGTAGATCGCGGTGAGCGGGACCGAGATGGGGATGCGGTTTCGTTCCTCGACGGCCTGTTCGATTGCGTCGAGGTCTTCTCCAAGCACACGTTCGTAAAAGGCCGCCGCCCTCGTGTACTTGGGTCCGCCTATCACCGGCGAGCCCAACGTGACCACGTTCTTGACGAGCTCTGGGCGCTCGCGCGCGACCTCTCGGGCAAGGACGCCTCCGAGGCTCCAACCGACGAGCGAGACCGGTTGCCCGTAGCGCTGATGAAGCGACTCGGTCCGCGAGACCACTTTCGGGATGAGCATGGGAACACGACCTCCATTGACGCCCAGCCGCCACCGGTGAACCTGGTGCCCGGCGTTCTGCAGGTAGCGTCGAATGACGAATGTCGAAAGGTCGCCTGCGCTGAAACCCGGAAACACCAGGACGGGAATGGCCATGGGCGATCCTTAAGGGCCTCTGCTACGAATGGCAAGCGGCGGCGGCGAGCTCCCCCTCCCCTCCGCAAGCGACAATCGACAAAGGGCCCTTACTGCTGCTATTCGCTTCGGAATCATGGGACTCCAACGCAGCGCAATCGCATCGGCCGTGATCGCGGGCGCCGTGATCATCGCCAGCGCCATCGCCTGGGCTGGCAGCCAGGGAGGCGCAGAGCTTGGCGGCATTCCAGTGATGGTCTTGTCCGCGGCGATCGCTTTTGTGGTGCAGTGGCTCGCGTTCGTGCCCGCATATTGGAAACAGACCGAGCACTTCTACGACCTGGTAGGAAGCCTCACGTACATGCTGGTTACGGGCTTTGCGCTCGTGGCTTCCCGACCGAACGATACCCGCTCCGCCATCCTCGGGCTTCTGATCTTCATCTGGGCGTCCCGGCTCGGAAGCTTTCTATTCCGACGCGTCCGGATTGCAGGCTCCGATCCACGTTTCGACGAGATCAAGCCCAACGCCTCACGCTTTCTCGTCGCCTGGACCCTTCAAGGGCTCTGGGTGTTCTTGACCCTCTGCGGGGCGCTTGCCGCCATCACGACGAGGGCGCCATCTCCGCTCGGACTTCTCGACGCTCTGGGGGTCGGAGTCTGGGCTATCGGTTTTGCGATCGAGGTCGCCGCCGACCGACAGAAGAGTCGGTGGCGAGCCGACAATCCTGGCCAGTTCGTCCACGAGGGCCTTTGGGCCTGGTCGCGTCACCCGAACTATTTCGGTGAGATCGTCCTATGGGTGGGTGTGGCGTTGATGGCCGCGTCGACCCTTCGAGGCTGGCCATGGGTCACGATGGTTTCGCCAGTCTTCGTGTTCTTTCTTCTCACACGCGTGAGCGGAATCCCCCTTCTCGAGAAGCGTGCGGATCAAAGATGGGGTGATGACGAACGCTATCGTACGTATAAGTCGCGGACACCTGTCTTGGTCCCGCGCAGGCCTCGACGCTGAAGCCGCGCGGGGCGAGCTCTAGCCGAACCCCGACTCGAGCCCTAGGGTCGCGTAGTACGATGGCCGAGCCCTCTTTCCCGAGTCGCTATGAGAACAGAGCAGAAGCGAGACTGCGCTTTGGGTCCGATGCCGATCGCTACGCTGGATACTATCTCGTCGGTGACCCATTAGCAGATGACCTCGTCGAATGGATGGAGCAAAGCGGCGAGTTGGCGAAAACACAGTTCGAGGTCGCGCTGCAACACGGCATCTCCGCCGTCCCCGATGCAGCTCCCGAGCTCGACCGCTTCTTCGCGCGTGCAGAGTGCTTGCCCAGCTGGGTCGACTTCGAGCAGCTCCAAACTGGCGCGCTAGCCTACCAGCGCTTTGGCATCCTCGGGATGATCGTCCTGAGCGCCTGGTCCCTCATCAACGGATACCACTCGAGCGCGGCGGTGAAACCGCTCGCGTTCACTGGGCAACTCCACCACAACACCGAGCGACGCCTAGCCGAAACTGCGCGGTTTGTGAGCGAGGTTTCCCAGGTCGACGGGCTTCGGGCGGGACGCCCAGGGCGCGATATCTCGCTGAGGGTAAGCATGATCCATGCGCACGTACGCCGCGCGTGCCTGCAATCGAGCCAGTGGCGGAGCGAGGCCTGGGGGCTTCCGATCAACCAGGCCGACATGTTTGGGACGCTCCTGGAGTTTTCACTTCTGATGATGGATGGCGCCCAGCGCCTCGGCTTCTTCCTCACGCGGCAAGAGCGCGAAGCAATTCTCGCGATGTGGCGCTATTGCGGCCATTTGAGCGGAGTCGACCCCTGGCTGCTCGAACAGCTCGGGAGTGAAACCGAAACGCGGCGCCTCGCCGATCTTCTAAGGCTGGTTCAGCCTGGCCCCGACGAGGATTCACTGACGCTCACCGAGCAGCTCCTGAAAGTGCCGGGCCAGAACGCCAAAGGCAAAGCCCCCCCGGTGCTCGCGCTCGCGGTGAGCCGGATTCACAACGGGCTGGCCCGAGCCTTCAACGGTCCCGAGATCGCGGATGACCTCGGCATTCCCGATGACCTCTGGCAGTACGCAATCTACCCTATCCGCGCGGCGGTCACGCCAGTCGAACTGCTTCGCCGCAAGGTCCCAGGCGCGAGTCGTTTTGCAGCGCACCTCGGGAACCAAGCAGTCCGTTCAGATCTGACTCGCATCCTCCGTGGTGAAGAGCCGTCCTTCGAGATTTCGTAGGTTTCGCGTTCGGCCAGGTGATCTCCGAGTTGGGAGGCGACCGCGCGGCTCAGCCAACCGGATACATCACGAAGACCAAGATGTCCCAGACGAGATGGGCAATCAGGGGTGCGGCGAGCCCCCGGGTTCGCACACGAAGGCTGCCCCAGAGCAATCCACAAAGAAAGGCTACGATGATGAGCAGCGGCGACCGCAGAGCGAGCTGAGGAAGCACATAGAGTAGCGCCGAAAAGAGCATCGCGCGCCATGGACCGAACGACTTCGAGAAGAGATCGATCGCGACTCCGCGCCAGACTAGCTCCTCCGCCGCAACGACGAGGAACAGCAAGGGGAGTGCGCGAACCGGCCCTGGAGCTTGACGAAGCAACGCATAGAGTGTCTCCACCTCCGTTTGAATCGGGGGGAACACCGAGACGCTGACTGGATAGAGCCACCAGGTTGCCAAGGACATGACCAGCCCGACGGCGAGGCCGGCGATCAGACTCGCTGCTGTCGGCGGTTTCAGGTTGGATCGAACCGCGGGGCGCGCGCCGAGCCACAGTACGAGGATCGAGGCCAGCGCTGCTGCGCCGGTTCCGATCCAAATGTTGAGGACCTCGCGTAGGCCCATCGCCACGCAGAACGCAGCCACGCAAGCTGCCAGTGCGACCGCCTCGGTTCGAGAGACGCGCTGCACCTAGCTCTGGCCCTTTATGCGGCCCCGCATACGGCGCACCAGCTTGGGTGTCGGGTTTCTGGGGGCCGTTTCGTCTTCCAGGGCCTGGTAGACCGCGCTCTGGAACTCGGTCGGATGCTCGTCTCCCAGCGCATCCCAGATCGACTCGCCACTTGGATCGAGGTCGCTTTGCAGACCCTCCACGAGCTCTTGGGCAAGCGCTAAGTCCGCCCGCGTCACCAGGGCGATCCAATAGCTCGAAAGCCTCGGCGTGATGACGGGTACGCCTATGAGCCGCGGATCCTTGCCCATGCTCTTTGCAATACGCGAGAGAAAATTGGCATGCGTCATGCGTTCGTTTCCCGGCACATCGAACCAAAGGCTGCCTTCAACGCGCATATCGAGCGCGCGGGCAATCGCAAGCACGACGTCTTCGATCCAAACCGGCCAAGATGAGTACTGAAGCCAGCGCGGCAGAAGCATGGCGGGAAGTCGCGCCGCCAGGTCACGAACCATCATCCAGGAGCTGCCTCCGGCGCCGATGATCAGCCCGCAGCGAAGCTCGATCGTCGAAACCGAGCCCGAGCGGAGGATCTCGCCGGTGCGTAGTCGGCTGCGAAGATGTCGCGAGACTCTGCCCTTGGGCGCCACGCCGCCGAGGTAGACGATGCGGCGAACGCCCTCCCGCTCCGCGGAGTCGAGAAACGCTTCTGCTCCTCGTGCTTCGCGCGCGGGGTAGTCCTTCGAATCATCGATCGAGTGGATGAGGTAAACCGCGGCATCGCAACCTGCCATCGCAGGGCCGATTGAGCTCGGATCGTTGACGTCGAGGTAGACCCAGCCCGGCTGAGATGCCTTCTCCCGGTTTCTGGTCGCACGAACGACCTGCCAATCCGTTTCTACGAGAGCTGCGTCGAGATGACGTCCGACGAAACCGGTTGCGCCGGTGAGTAGCAGTCTTCCCGTCTTGGGTTGTTCGTGGATCATCGCTTATCAACTAGGCCCGCGGCTTGCTTCGAATACACTGCAAACAGCCGAGGGGCCAATCTCCCCGATCCGCCTAGCCTGATAGGCTGGCAAGAGCTAGCGAGACGCCCTGTCGCACTGCACGCTCGTGGTCGTCTCCCAACGAATACGCTCGATCTCTGCTGCAGCGACAGCCTCGATGTAGCGCATGCGTGCCATGGCCGCTTGCTGCTCGCGGAGGTTGACAAAGACGAGATTGCTGGAGCCCACCTCGAATCTGCGGCGTTCCCCCTCGGCAAGCTCCGCAGCTGTGTCGACGACCTCATCGGTCAGCGCGACCCTCTGCTGCGCGGCCTCGACCGCCGAAGCCGCGTCACGTGTTCTGGCTCGAAGCTGGTCGGAGACGAAGCTGAGCTGAGCCTCCTTTTCTGCCACCTGGGCGCGTGCGGCGCCCGCCTTGCCGCGCTCCTTTCGAAGGATCAGTGGCATGGAGAGCTTCACGCCTGCTTCGAACACGTTTCCAGGGAGCGTGAAGTCGAGGTCGGTGTCGGTGAGATCCCCGAGGTCTCGGGAGTACTCGAAGATGGCCTTGAGCTCGGGGGCGACCTCATTTCGGCGAAGACGCTGATCAACCTCGACCGCTTCGAGCTCCGCACGCGCCTTGCCGACCTCGGGGTGGCACATGAGGACTTGCTCGACCGAGCGTTCCACGGCCAGCGCATCGATCGGTGCGGCCTCGACACGCTCTGGCACACGCTGCGGGCCGACGACCAGCGGCGCCCCGTTCGCATCACGGAAGAACAGCGAGAGCTCGAAGGTGGCCTTCTCGAAGGCCCGCTCCGCGGCGACCAGCCAAGCCCTGCGCTCGAGCAAGATCCGCTCGTTGTCGAGCACGTCGAACTCGGCGATCGAGCCCGCGCTGAATCGGCGTTTGAGCTGTGAATCTCGCTGCTCGGCGAGATCGAGCAAGGCTTTGGCGACCTCTCGGTTCTGCCCGGAGCCGACCCAATTCCAGTACGTCCGCGCCGCGGCAAGCTCGAGATTCAGTCTCGTGGCCGACAAGGCCTGATCGGCCGCCTCTTCGATACGCATGGCGCGGGCACGTTCGGCGCGCTCCGGGTCGACGAGGCCGCCGCGCCAGATCGGAACCTCGATTCCCGCTCGGACCTCCCCGCCTGACAGCGTTTGGTCGTCGCGGTAGGTCGGCCAGCGCTCGTTGACTCCGAGGCCGACCCGGTACCCCACGTAGATCTCCGAGCCCCAGACTGTGGTCGGCTGCCGAAGCTCCACGTCCGCGCTTCGCAAGTCGTAGTAGGCACCCGTCACAAGCTTGCCTTCACCCTCGAGTCTTGGGTCAAATGCGCCTCGCGAGGCCAGCGTCTTCGACTCGGCTTTGCGAAGCTTCGCGACCGCCTCCCGTATGCGCGGGTCATGGGCGTTCACCGATTCCAGAACCTCGTCGAAATGAAGCGGCCGTCCTCTCTCCTCGCTTGCGAAGGCGAACATCGGCGTCATCGAGCCCAAGACGAATACGCCCAAGCGTGCAGCGAGGCTCATGGTGTCTCCTTTGTGGAGGGCGCCATGGGTGGTGGGCTGGTCGTAGGCGGGAAGCCGTTGAACTGCCGCCAGACCTCGAAGCCGAGAGACACTCGATTGAGCAAGACCCAACCCTTGGCGAGAACGCCCTGTCGAAGGTAACTCGCGGCCGGCCAGGGATCCTCCTCCGGGTCGGGAATGACGACGATTCGAAAATCGCCCCCCCCGTCGTCCGTGGCGTCGACAAACGCAACACGACCGCCAAAGGTGCCGACGGCGACCGAGGGCCAACCGGAAAACTGCACGGCGGGCCAGCCTTCGAATTGCAAGCGTACCGGGCTCCCTGGCTTTATCAGCGCGGCATCGTTGCCATCGACGTACAGCTCGACCGCGCGGTCCTCCGTCTTCGGAACCAAGACAGCGAGCACCTCGCCCTGTTTGACCTGCTCCCCGCCGAGTCGGCCGACGACTCGCAAAATCGTTCCGTCGATCGGCGCCCGAACCGTCTGTGCACGTTGTCGTGAAATGCCCATGTCGAGGCGCGCGAGCGTTGCGTTCGTCGATGCCACGTCGGTCTCGGCGCTCCGCAAAGCGGCTTGTGCGTTTTCGATCTCTGCGTCGGTCGAGGCGATTACCTGGCGCAGGGCCGCGCGGCTCTGCGAGAGCTTGTTCCGAGAGGCTTGTAGCTTCGCCTTTGCAGAAGCCAGCTTGGCCCTGCTCTGCAGCATGGCGAGCTCGGCAAGCTCGAGCTCGCGTTGAGATGCAAGGCCATCGTCGAACAAGCCTCGCTGACGACGTAAGTTGAGCTCGTTGGTTTCGAGCTCCGCGGTCGCAGCCCCGAGATCCTGCTGAGCAGCCTCGACGGATTGCTGTGCAATCTGGATGCTGGCCTGGGCCGATTCGGCCTCCGCGCGTTGCGAGCGGCGAACCGATTCGACCCGGGCGCTGAGGGACTCGGCGCGCTGCGACTGCGCGATTCGTCGCAATTCGATCGCGGAGCGCTCGGCGCCGAGTCGGTCGAGCATCGACTCGTCGTTGTCCGTCAACTGCACGACGGGATCACCCTTTTTGACTTGCGTTCCTTCCTGGACGAACCACTTCTCGACTCGGCCGGAAATGGTCGCTTCAAGAGGCTGTTGACGTTGGTCAGGCGCATAGGCGAGCACGCGCCCGCGGCCACGAATGTTCTGGGTCCAAGGGGCCAGCAGCGCCGCAATGAAGAACGAGACGAAGACGGCAACCAGCACTTTGGCCACCAGAGCAGCGCGTTGTGGCGCCGGAACTCCGAGGGCTTCGGGGAGTGTGTCGCGCTCGAAGCCCGACCAGCTCGGGGCCTTGGTCGAAGTCCGGCTCATGCTGCTGCTCCTTCGTGCTCGGTGGGTTCGGAAATCTCGATGTGCTCGTCCATTTGCGCTTGAATCGCGGAGTTCTCCGAAACGATCAGGAGCCCGCTCTCGGGATCTTCGGACAAGGATTCGGTGATGCGGGCGCCTGCTCGGGGGTCAATTTGATCGAGGGTGCGGTCGAGGATCAAGAGCGAGGGCTGACCGGCCAACGCTCTTGCGATCGTCAGCGCGACCACCTCTGTTCGAGACAGTGGGGCTCCGTCTCTCGAGAGGGGCGTCTGAAGGCCTTCCGGAAGGGACTTCACCGTCTCTGCGATACCGACCCGCGCAAGTGCTTCCCAAGCATCTTCGGCAGAAAGACCCGACTTGGCAGCTCGAAGATTGTCCAAGATGCAGCCTGGGAAAACCTCGGCATCGCGCACTAGCGCGATGCGGTCACGGAGCGCTCCCAGAGAGAGGTCGCGAACGTCGTGACCTCCCAGCTCGATCACCCCTGCTCTCGGAGCGCGCAGTCCAAAGATTGAATCGACCAGCGCGGTGGTCTCGCGCTCGGTGCCGGCAATCGACAGTCGCTTCCCGGGGTCAATCCTAAGCGAGACGCGGTTCGGCCCGACTGCGAGGTCTGAGTCGATCTCGACGTCTTCCAAGAGCAGTCCGCTCCCCGCACTGCCATCCGGGGGCAGAATCTCACCATCGCTTCGTTCCAAGGGCAGATCCAGGATCTCGCCCAACTTGTCGACCGCCGCGACCAGGTCGTAGAACGTCTCGACCTTGCCGCCGAGCTTCGCGAGGGACGCCACCACGGCGGTCACGATGAGCTCCGCGGCGACGAGCTGACCGATCGAGAGCTGACGCTCGATCACAAGCAACCCGCCGACGGCAAGCAGCGCCACGCTGGCCACGACCTCGATGCCAAGCGCGCCGACGACTTGTCGATAGACGATCCGGAAGTGTCGATCGCGCTTGTCGAGGTACGATCTCGCGAGCGTCTCGACTTGCAACCGCGCGAGGTCATCGCCGCCGGCGAGCTTGAACGAGAGGGGATGGCGCGCCATCTCCTCGAGCCAGCCGACCACCGCGTACTTGGCTTTGGACTCGGCGATGCTCGTCGTCGTGCCGCCACGCCCAAGCGGAATCAAGACAAAGGCCGCGCCTAGGATGAGCACGAGATCGAACGCCAGCAGCGCCGGATGATAGAAGGCGAGAACGAGCAAGCCCACCAGAGCGATCAAGACCGCATCGATACCGCCGAGCAGCAGGGACGCCACGCTCTTTTGCGTCGTGAACACGTCGAAGAATCGGTTGAGGAGCTCGGGACCGTTTGCGTCACGAAGCGCCGTCCCGCTCACGCGAGGCAGGCGAGCGCCTATTTCGGTCACCAACCTGACGAACAACCTGCGTTGCAGCATCTCGGCGATACGGATCTGGAGCGCGCGGAGAATTCCGGCCCCCGTCAACGCAAGCGCCAACAAGACCGTCAGCACGACGAGCGGCTGAATTAACGATCCAAAGGCGACAGTATTGACGAGGGACTGCACCGCGACCGGCACCGCAAGCGACAAGAGCCCGAGCGCCACACCGTAGATGACGATGACAGCGATGTCCTGCCCGTCGAGCGCAAGGAGCTGGCGGGCGCGGCGAAGCGGAGACGGACGTGCAGAGGCCGTGGCAGAAGCCCTTTGATTCATGATATTTGAAACATGATATACAATACAGGCTTGTCAATACCTGTTTTATGTTTTATGTAAAAGAAGTCATATGAACGCCAAGCCTATCATGGAATCCCCTCCGCCCTGGACTTTCCTCAGTAATCACGGACATGTACTGGTCTGCATCGCGCGTGACCCGAACGTCCGCGTCCGCGAGATCGCGCAGGCGGTGGGCCTCACCGAGCGCGCCGTACAGCGAATCTTGAGCGAGCTGGAGGAGGCAAGGGTGATCGTTCGAACCCGCCAGGGGCGCCGGACTCATTATGAAGTGAATGAGCGTCTGCCCCTGCGCCACCCTATCGAGGCAGAGCACTCGGTCGGCGAGCTGGTGCGAGCGGTCCGGTCTTGAGGCATTGACGCTCCCGTCGTCCACCCCATCGAAAGGGGTGCGCAGGGTCGACGATCAGCTGACCCGCACCAGACCAGCGAAGGAGACAAGATGCATACCGTTGGCGACCCATTCCCTGATTTCGAGCTGCAGGCCTGCGGCTGGAACCCAGGGGAGCCCACCTTGGACGCTGCGTGACGCTTCTCACACAAGTCGCGACCACCTGGGCAATGACGGGCATCATCTGGTTCGTCCAGCTAGTGCAATACCCGTCGTTCGCTCAGGTGGACTCTGCATCTTTCCCCCGTTTTCACGCTCATCATTCAAAAGTGATTTCGGTCATCGTCGCCCCCTTGATGGTCGCCGAGGCGATCTCGGCCATTGCATTTCTCTGGGAGCCGCTGGGCGTCCAGACAGCGTGGCAGGTCTGGCTTGGAATCGGGTTGATTGTGTTCATCTGGGCGTCGACTTTGCTGCTGCAGGTTCCTGCGCACAGCCGGCTCGGATCAGGCTTCGAGGAGGCGAGCTGGCGAATGCTGGTACGCTCGAACTGGCTGAGAACCATCGCCTGGTCGGCGAGGGCCGTCCTGGTGAGTTATTGGCTGTACGAGACGCTCGATGCTTGCAAACGAATGGGCGTCTAGCGCGCTAGGGCGCGGAACTCGACGCCGAGGCTGGCGGTGATGAAGCTGAGCCAGTTCTTGGTATAGCCGTCGCTCGGGAAAGCCGGGTTGCTCTCCGTTCCAACAGCGCCTCCGCCCAAGTAGCGCAGGTTGAAGAAGGCCGCGACGCGGTCGGTGAAGTCGAAGCCGACACGAAGGCTCGCATCGAGCAACGCGCCTGTGATCTCGTTGCTGCTGCCGTTGATTCCGCTGATTGGCGCATAGATCCCGTCGATCTCGGTGCCCCACCAGACGCCGTTGTCAAAGCCCCAGCGACCCCGAAACTTGAGTGCCGGCACAGGCCCGATGTCACGGCGGTCAGCGCGCAGGCTACCGTCCGCCGAGGTGAAGACGATGGTGGCGTTTCGGATCTGAAGCGAAACGCCGATCGAGACCTCATCGCCGGCGCGTCGCAAGAAGTCGTATAGGTAGCTGATTCTCCAAAACGGGAATCCGTAGGTCGAGTTGAGGGGCGTTCCTTGGGGGAAGAGAATGCCGTCGAAGGTGGTGTCCTGAGTCAGCACCGTTTCCCCGGTGAGCTTCAGCGGCTGATAGAGGAACACGATGGCGTGCCGCCCTTTGAACTTCAGTTCCGTGCTCAGCCGAAAGAAGGGAAAGAGCACGTCTTGGCCGCCGTCGGCGCGGTAGTCGAAACGGGTCCCGTCATTGCCGAGCTGCACGATGTGGCTGGCCACGGCCAGGAACCCAAGCTCGGCTCCAACAAACCACTCCACGTTGGGCGGCTTTGCGAGTGTCGCCTTGTACTTCGCGGCAATATTGCTCTCTGCGACGTCTGGGGCGTCGTAAAGGGTGTCATCGCTCTCAGCGTCCTGGGCACGGACCTGCACTGAGAGGAGCAAACTCAGGCCGGCCAACGCAAACCCGAATTTCCAAAACAATGGCGCCATAGTCATCCGATCCTAGGCCCACGCTAGCACGTCGAAGCACGAGGTCTACGGCGGTTAGCGGGCTGCGCTCGTAGGGGCCCACGAGCCCATTGTCCAGGACAAGGAGGAGTTGTGGCGGGCCACTTACGATTCCACCCCGCGTTGCTATAGGCAACACGATGAACAGGACATCGATCTTCACCTATCCGCTTGCCCTCATACTGGCCCTCGGCTGCGGAACCAACGACAGCAGCACTCCGGCCGCGGGCGTCGACTTCACGACTCTTGAGTGGACCGAGATCAATGCGGACGCTCAATGGGCGGCACGTGCAGGGCTGCACGTGGTGGAGCTCGGCGGTCGCTTCTACTTGATGGGTGGGCGCACGCCCCTAGATTCGCCGATCCCGGGAGCGAGCACCTTATGGGCCGATGTCTGGGCCAGCGATGATGAAGGCGCCTCTTGGACGCAAATTCTCGAAAGCAACGCGCCCGGCCACTGGGCGCCACGCGGGTACTTCCAAGCGGTCACCAAGGGCGATTCGATGTATGTCGTCGGCGGTCAGGACTTTGGCATCATGTCGAACTTCTACAACGACGTCTGGCGAAGTGAGGACGGTGTCGAGTGGACCGAGCTAACCGCCAATGCGGGCTGGACCCCGAGAGCCGGGCTGCGCGCGGTGGTCTTCAATGATGAAATTTACATCTTTGGGGGTTCCCAGTTTGACGACGGCGCGATCATCGGCCCGGGCGGCCCTTCGCGCATCTACTTCAACGACGTCTGGAAGTCAGCCGACGGTGTCACTTGGCAACAGATGACGGACAATGCGCCCTGGGAACCGCGCGCCGGTGCCGTCGTGGTGGTCAAGAACGGCTACATGATTCTGCTCGGCGGCGAGGACGGGTTCCTGTGCGAGCCGCAGCCGAATTGCGAGCTGCCGTACTTCAACGACGTGTGGCGTTCTCGCGATGGTGCCAGCTGGGAGCTCGTGACCGATTCGGCCGGCTGGTCGCCGCGTCCAGGGCATCAATGCGCTGTGGTGCATGACAATATCGTCTGCTTCGGGGGATTCGGACTTCCTGAGAACCCGATGGACGTCTGGGTGAGCCCTGATGGCGAGGTCTGGGAGCAGGTCAGCGACTCGCCTTGGAACGCGGTGGATCCCGAAGAGGTCAAATACGATTTCGAGGGGTTCGCCGTGGGCAATGTCATCTTCACGTTCGGAGGCGACCGTGAGACGTTCGACTTCGGCGACCCAGACAACTACCTCCGTGTGGACAACGACGTCTGGCGCTACGCTCTTCCGACGAGCCAGTGACCCGAGGGACACACAAACCCGACGTCGTGGTGATAGGGGCTGGCTTCGGCGGCTTGGCCTGCGCACTGCGACTCGCCGAGCTGGGTGCCGACGTCGTCTTATGCGAGACGCTACGCTATCCGGGAGGCTGCGCCAGCACCTTCACTCGGAGTGGGTATCAATTCGAAGCCGGTGCAACTCTGTTTTCCGGGCTCGGTGACGGACAACTTTTCTCTAATTGGAACGACAACTGGGATCTCGGAGTTCGCTTCGATCCCATTGACCCGCTCGTCGAGCTACGCACAGGGCAATGGTCGCTCGCGATTCCACCGGACCGGGACTCGTTCTTTCTGCGATTCAGTGAGCTGCCGGGCGCGGATTCCGAAGCGCTGCGCGGCTTCTTCCGGACCCAGCATCGAATGGCGGACTCACTGTGGAAGCTGTTTGAAGACCCAAGCCTCCTGCCGCCGCTGAGCAGCCGCTCGGTACTACGTCATCTCGGGCGCTCGCTGTCCTACGGCCCTGTAGTTCGGTGGATGGGACGCCCTCTTGCCGATGTGGTGTCGCACCACGGCCTTGCGGGCTGCGAGCCATTGCGGGTCTACCTCGATGCGGTGAGTCAGATTACCGTCCAAGCCAGCTCCAACGAAGCCGAGGCGCCGTTCGCGATGGCGGCCATCGACTACTTCTTTCGGGGCACCGGCCATGTTCACGGGGGAATCGGAAGCCTGGCTTGGGCTTTGGTACGCGCCGTCGAGAAGGCAGGCGGTAGGGTTAGGCTTGCAAATCGCGTGCACGGAATTCGACGCGAAGGAAATGAATGGCATGTGGACACTCGGCGAGGTGGGCTCCAAGCGCGGACCGTGGTGGCCAACGTCCTTCCCCAGTCGCTGTCCGCAATGACGGAGCCCCAGATGAACGGAGAGCTCAGTGATGTCGAAGCTGCGGTCGAGTCCGGATGGGGCGCGGCGATGCGGTATCTCGTCGTCGACGCGAAGGCGGTCGAGGGTGCTGGCGCCCACCACTTGCAGCTGGTCGATGAAGAGCGCGCGCCGTTCGTAGAGGGCAATCACGTGTTCTGCTCGATCAGCGCCGCCGATGAACACGAGCGGGCACCCGACGGACAACGCACGGTGACGGTTTCCACGCACGTGCCCATGCACAAGCTCCGCGACCTCGACCCGAAAGATCAGGGAGGGTACGTGGAGTCGATTCAGGACCGAATGCGAGAGACCATAGGTCGGCGGGCACCCGAGCTCCTCGAGCACGCGGTCTTCGAAATGACAGCTAGCCCTCGAACCTTCGCAAGATTCACGGGGCGACATCAGGGCTACGTCGGAGGGGTGCCGAGGCGCGTGGGATTGAGGCACTATCGGCCACGCGCGCTTTGGCCGCGTCAGCCATCCCCTGGTCTTTATCTGGTGGGTGATTCGGTGCTGCTCGGGCAGAGCACCCTCGCAGTAGCGCTTGGTGGGGTGCGCACGGCCGAACGGATCGCTTCGCAACACGCCTTTCCCGATGGGGTCGCACCGTCATGATTTTCGCTCCCTCCGACCGCGTTCGCGCCCTCAACGACCTGCCCCTTCGAGCCGATGGTACCCATGTCGTCTATTGGATGGTTGGCTTTCGTCGCCCGAGGTGGAACTTCGCACTCCAGCACGCCGCTGCGCACGCGGCGGAGCTCGGTAAACCGCTCGTCATTCTCGAAGCGCTTCGCGTCGGTTACCCCTGGGCAAGCGACCGGCTCCATCGATTCATCTTAGATGGGATGCGCGCAAATGCGAGGCACCTGAAGGGCAAGAACGTCGTCTACTTTCCCTACGTCGAGGCAAAGCGGGGGGACGGACGTGGTCTCCTGGCGGCAATCGCCAAAAACGCCTGTGTTCTGGTGAGCGATGACTATCCGACATTCTTCATTCCGAAGATGCAAGAGGCGGCGGCCTCCTCGATGGACTTCCGACTAGAAGTCGTGGACAGCAACGGCCTGCTTCCGATGCGGGCGGGCGATAAGAGCTTCAGCAGAGCGCATGACTTTCGCCGCCACCTACAACGCGAGCTCCCCAAGCACCTCGGCACCCTGCCCCTAGTGGATCCGCTCGACGGGCTTTCGAAGGTAACCAAGAAGACGAGTGAGATGCTCCTCAGGGCGACGAGCGGACACTGGATTGCCGCATCGGATGATGTGCTCAGCGGAACGACGATCCAATCGTTGCCGCTGGATCACTCCGTGCCTGCAGTCGACCTGGAAGGTGGCTTCGAGGCCGGCGAACGCCGGCTGGAAGAATTCCTCAGCAATGGCATCGATCGATACGCCGAAGACCGAAACCACCCCGATAAGGGCGGGACCAGCGGCTTTTCGCCGTGGCTGCATTTCGGCCAGCTCTCGTCACACCAGATCTTCGACGAGCTCAGCAAGAACGAAGGCTGGACTGTCCCCGAAGTCCCGCCGAAGGCAACAGGATCACGCGAGGGCTGGTGGGGTATGAGCGCGAACGCTGAGGCGTTCATCGACCAGTTCGTGACCTGGCGGGAGCTCGGCTTCAACATGAGCGCTCATCGACCGGACTACGATCGGTACGAGTCACTGCCCGCCTGGGCGCGTCAAACCCTCGAGGAGCACGAAAGGGACCCGCGTCCTCATCTCTATTCGCTGGAGGATCTCGAGCTCGCGAGAACCCACGATCCCATCTGGAACGCTGCTCAAACGGAGCTACGCGAAACGGGAAGGCTACAGAACTATCTGCGGATGCTGTGGGGAAAGAAGATCCTCGAGTGGTCGCCTACGCCGAGAGACGCACTTGCGGCGATGATCGAGCTCAACAACAAGTATGCGTTGGACGGTCGCGACCCGAACAGTTACTCGGGCATCTTCTGGATACTCGGCCGTTATGACCGAGCCTGGGGGCCCGAGAGAGCCATCTTCGGAAAGATCCGATACATGAGCTCGGAGAACGCGAAGCGAAAGCTTCGAATGTCCGACTATCTCAAGCGCTTCGGGCAGCCCACGCAGAGACATGAGTAAGAGTCTGCTCGAGCGCGGCTTGGTCCCCGACCCGCTTCTACGCTTTGGCATTCGCCGCATCTGCCAGCATCGGCTGCGGCAACTGCGCCATGCGAGGCCCGACGCGCTAGCGCGCCACGTGCAAGCACTTCGACAAAGCCCCGTTGCCGCTCAGCCGGAGGCGGCCAACGCACAGCACTATGAAGTGCCCTCCGGCTTCTTCGCCGCGGTCCTCGGACCGCGCCTGAAGTACAGCTGCTGCACCTGGAACGACCAAGCCCTGTCGCTCGCTGACGCGGAGATCGCTGCACTCGTGCAAGTGCAGAACAGAGCGGATCTCGACGATGGCCAGAGGATCCTCGAGCTCGGCTGCGGTTGGGGTTCGCTCACGCTCTGGATGGCCGAGCGCCTCCCGAACGCACAGATCACCGCGGTCAGCAACAGTCATGGCCAGCGCGAGTTCATCGAGCAGCAGGCGCGCGAGCGAGGTCTACACAACGTCCGCTTGATCACAGCCGATGCGAACACCCTCCGTCTCGAGGGTCCGTTCGACCGCGTCGTTTCGATCGAGATGTTCGAGCACATGCGCAACTGGGAGGCGCTCCTGTCGCGCATCGCCGGCTGGCTCTCCGACGACGGCAAGCTCTTCGTTCATGTCTTCGCCCACGAACGCTACGCCTACCTCTACGAAGACCAAGGGCCTTCCGATTGGATGGCTCGCCACTTCTTTACCGGGGGACAGATGCCGTCCCAAGACCTCTTGCTCGAGTTCCACAATGACCTCGTCGTCACCGAACAGTGGCGTCTTGGCGGAGAGCACTATGCGAAGACCTCGAACGCTTGGCTTGCGAATTTGGATCTTCATCGAGACGAGGCCCTCGCGGCACTCGGCACGGTGACCGACCAGGACGAGGTTCAAAGGGCCTACCATCGCTGGCGTATATTCTTCATGGCCTGCGCTGAGCTCTTCGGGTATCGCGATGGACGCGAATGGGGCGTGAGCCAGTACCTCTTGCAGAAGCGGAAGGCCGAGTGAGGGCGCGGATCGCTAGCACGACCACCGGCCGCGAGCGCTAGCTGCCGGCGTACGGGAGGCCGTCGAGGTGCTCTCGAAGTTGTTTTCGATAGGCTGCTCTCGGTGGCCGGACCGTCAGCCTGAGCCACATCCCTGTTGCTCCGACTACGAGGGCCAGCTTCTCGGACCAGGGAACCACAACTCGCCCCCGCATCGGATTGCTCTTATAGCTTCGGCGAAGCCGTCGGCCGATGCCTTGATACAGGCGGCTCGCGACGAGGATCGCCCACCGGGCGCGAGTCGGCAAAAAACGCATTCCCTGGTCCGCGCTCCGATAGTAACCGTCCGCCATCACGAGCACTTCGTCCACTACCAAGCTCACTGCCTGTGGGTCGGCTTGTCCTTGGATGAGATCATTCGCGTCAACCCCGTATGCGTTGAGGCGCGCAGTCGGCAGGTATACTCTCGACGCTTGCGCGTCTTCGAGCACGTCGCGTGAGATGTTTGTCAGCTGCATCGCAATCCCGAGGTCGATCGCGTGACGCCATGCGCGCGGATCGCGGACCCCGAGCACGGAGCACATCATCAAGCCGACGGTGCCCGCCGCACGGTAGCAGTACCGCAGCAGCTCCCGGTCAGACTGAAGTCGTACCACGCCAAGATCCGAGGTCATTCCGTTCAGCAGTTCGCCAACGACGTTGAAATCGATACCGCACTGAAGACAAAGCTCCCGAAACCAGAGGTAGCTCTCTGGCCAGAGCGACTCGCCGTCCGGCTCCGCTGCGAGCGCCGCACGCATTTTCTCGAGGTCTTGCCGTGCCTCTGGCGTCACCCACTCGGCGTCGGCGAGATCATCCACTGCTCGACAGAACGCGTAAAGGGCGACGACCCTTTGGCGCTGCGCGCGGCTGAGGAAGGCAGCCGCCCAGCGGAAGGACCGCGCGCGGAATGCCAGAACCTGCCAGTGTGCGATCTCGCGCGCCCGCTCTTCGTTCGTGCTCATGCCGTCACCGCCTCTTTTACCGAGGCCAAGCGGCTCTGGCTCTGGGGCTGAGGAACGACCCTCTCGAGCACTTTGGCCGAAGACAAGACGCCCGGAAGGCCAGCCCCAGGGTGGACGCCGGCACCGACGAAGTAGAGGCCCGCAACGTCTTCGGATGCATTGTGGAAACGGAAGTAAGCCGATTGGCGCAATGTGGGTTCGAGACCGAACGCCGCACCTTGGTATGAACGAAGCTCGTCCTCGAAGTAGGTCGGATCAACGTGGAACTGCGTGACGAGATTGTCGCGAAGCCCGGGAAGGTGGTGCGCATCGAGGGCGTCCAGGATGCGGTCCATATAGCGAGGGCCCTCGATTGCCCAATCGAGACCGCTCTGTTGATTGGGAACGGGAGATAGAACGTAGAAGCTCTCTCCACCCGGAGGCGCCAGGCTCGGATCGGTGCGCGTCGGGGCGTGAAGGTAGAGAGAGAAGTCCTCGGCAAGCGTCTTGCGGTCGAAGACGTCGGTCAAGAGCTCGCGGTATCTTGGGCCGAGGAGGATCGAGTGGTGCGCGAGGTCGGGGTACGTTGTTTTCGTCCCGAAGTAGCCGACGAAGAGGCTCATTGAATAGCGTTTTCGAGCAACTGAAGCGTCGGAATGCTTTCGTCGCGCCGAGGCGTCGATCAGCTTCGTATAGACCATGGCCGGATCGGCGTTCGAAACGACGATATCGGACTCGAGGAAGGTTCCGTCTTCCAGGAGCACGCCTTTTGCCCGACCGTTCACGACCTCGATGCGCTCCACTGCCGCGTTGAGCCGAACGTCCACGCCAACTTCGCCCAGCAGGCGGGTCAGTCCGCCAACGATGGCAGTCGTTCCGCCCATGGCGAAGTGGACTCCCCACTTACGTTCGAGCCAGTGGATCAGCAGGTAGATCGCGGGCGCCCGAAAGGGGTTTCCGCCGATGAGCAATGGCTGAAACGTGAAGACCTGCCGTAGAGCGTCGTCTTTGATGTAGTGGGACACGAGGCCGTAGAGGCTCTTGTAGGCGCGCAGCCGGACCAGCTCTGGGACGATTCGCATCATATCCCCGAAGCGCGAGAAATCGGCGTCGACGAGCTGGGTGTATCCGACGTCGAAGATTCTCTTCGAGTGCTCGACGAGCCTCTTGTAGCCCTCGACGTCGTTCGGGTTGAATTTGGCGATCTCCGCGAAGAGGCGCTCGTCGTCACCCACGTAGTCGAACTCCCGACCATCCGGGAACACGACACGGTAGAAGGGGTCGACGGGGACTAGGTCGAAGTAGTCCCGTCGGTCTTTTCCGAAAAGCTCGAACAGCTCGTCGAAAAGATGGGGGGCTGTAATCACCGTCGGGCCGGCATCGAAGTGAAAGCCTTCGCTTTCGAATGCTCGAGCCCGGCCGCCAGGTTGGTTCCCGGCTTCAACCACGGTAACGCCATGGCCCATGGCCCGCAGACGAGCCGCGGCAGCAAGGCCTCCAAACCCTGCTCCAATCACGATTGCTTGCCTAGCCATGATGTGCCCCTTTCACCTCGTCCAGCGGAGCGAGCACGCGCTCGATGAGCTCGCGCGCGACCGCTTCGAGACCGGCCGAGCTGCTCAGCGGCCCTGAGGCCGACAGCTCGGAAGCCAGCGCCTGAATCCGCTCGAGCAACTGCTGTGTAGCGCCACCTGCAATGAATCGCGCGATCAGTCGGTCCACCTCCTCGTGCGCGGTTCCCTCGCGTGGCCTGGCGAGGGTCTCGAAGACCTCTTCAGCGTCCTCTGGATGGAGATCGAGGTGGGTCAAGACCACCGCAGTCAGCCGCCCCTGGTAGATGTCGCTGCCGCGCGCACCGCGACCCTTGGCGTCAAACAGGTCGAGCAAGTCGTCCTGGAGCTGGTAGAGGACGCCAATCGAGCTGAAGGTCTGCGCCAAACGGTTTGCCTGCTCGGTCTCGAGCCCGGCAATCTGCGCGGCGCCGCGGACCGGAAGCGCGAATAGCGTGCCCGTCTTGCCAGACACCGCGCCGAAGTACTCGCCCCACCCCTTGTCGGGCGAAGCAGCCAACGCAAGCTCGCGAATCTGCCCGCGCACTGTACTCTCCGCATACTCCGCTAGAATCTGCACCAATGCAGCCTGCACCTCGGCTGAATAGGTACGAAGCGCGCGGAACGGAAGCATCAGCAATAGATCCCCGCTATTGATCGCCTGGGCCGAGCCGTAGCGAGCCCATAGTGCAGGCTTGCCGCGCCGCATGCGGTCACCATCCTGAATGTCGTCATGGACGAGGGACGCATTGTGGAGAAGCTCGACAGCGGCGGCCCAGTCGACGGCCTCTTCGGCGCGACCGCCCAGAGCTTGACAGGCCGCGATTGCGAGCCGAGCACGCAGTCTTTTGCCGCCGGAATCGAGATGCTCGTGGACCATCCGGGCCCCTGGGTCTCGGGCGCGGTCTCCAGCAAGGTCGACCATGCGGGACTCGACCAACGCGAGTAGATCGCCCTGGTCCAGGAGGGCGGAGACCAAAGCTCTGGCGTGTTTGAGTGCGGTCGTAGAACTGGCTGTGGCTGCTTTCATGTCGTACCTGGTTGAAGAGCGGATCTCAGGAGTGGGGCTGCGCCGGCCGACAGTCCCGTTCGGACGAGATGCCAGCGAACAGACGCAGGCAAACTGCGAAATATCTGCGTCATGACGAAGCCAAGCGCGGAGGGGGACAGGTTACCGGACAGAAAGCCCGACCAAGCGTCCTTTGGGAGTTGGAAGAACGCATCGAAGAACCGTGCGATCTGCGACGCGCTCATACCGACGAGGGTTTCGAGACCAAAGCCGTAGAGCTCCCAGACGGTTCGCTGCGGGCGCGGCCAGAGCGTGGCGTTCCCCGAGGCGATCGCGAGGGCGGCGTCGCCGTGCGCCAGTCCGGCGAGAATCGACTCGGCGACAGGATCCGCCTGACGCAGAACACGCGAAATCAAGTAGCCCGACGCGGGATGCACCATGGCCGCAGCCGTGCCGAAGGGGACCAGAGGCTGTCGAGGTTCCGGAAGGCCGAGGCCCATCGGGATCGAACAGTGCTCTTCGCTCAGGCGCTCACACTGTTCTAAGCCGTGTCGTGCCAAACGCGCCTCGAGGCGCGCACGGAGCAAATCGAGACGCATGGCGGGGCGACGCGCGAGCGAGGTCTCCTCGACAAAAAGGCGATCCTCTCCAAGTGGCAGCACATAAAGAAAGGAAGGAGGTCCGGACGCGTGGCTGGAGGGGTCTCCAAAATCCATCAAGACCATTCGTTTTGGATCAAAGCCGTGATTCGGTGCGCGCAGCAGAAGCCCGAACGCAGTCTGAAAGGCGGGGGCTCGGCGATGCATGCGTCGGATGAACAGGCTGCCCGCGCCGGACGCGTCGATGACGACTCGGACTCGCTTTGTTGCGCCGTCCTCGGTATGAACACGGGTCTCCCCCTCGCGGTGATCCAAGCCCGTCGCCCGATCAGAGGTGACGCGCACGGACCCCGAACGCAGCGTGTCCCAGAGGAAGCCTTGCAGTTCGCGCGTTTCGAGCTTGATGTATGGCCGCTCGAGAACCTGACTCCGCCATGGCGTCACGACGCACACCTCGGCCCAGAGGTGCTCGACCAGGTCCTCCATCCCCTCGGGGAGCTCGTCAGCCCATAGGCAGTAGTTCGGCTTCCATGGCGACTCGGGCTCAGGCGCGATCAGCGCGACCGAGGCGCCGCGTCGGGCACAGGCGGCTGCTATGAAGAGGGCAGCCGGACCGCTTCCTAGAACTCCGATGTCGTGTAGATTGTCCATGACGCGTTGACGAATGGAGCTTATGCGACCAAAAGACAACCTTGACAAGACATGGACAGTGTTTAGACCAATAGTTCACAAATGCAATTAAAGATTCTGCTTACATCGAAAAGCGACGGAGCCTTCGCCAAATGAATTGGTGGTGGTTGATTCTCGCTGCCATCTTGCTGGCGGCCTGGCTATGGGTGCGGCGGGGCAACTGGGCGCCGACCCTCGGGGGTATCATCGAGCGAAAGCTCGGAGGCTACCGACAAGCGGCGAACGCTGTCGATCGCGGCTTGCCGCGCGTGCTCAGCGGTGATGCCTCTCGCGTAGCCGTGCTCGGCGGCGGCCTGGCAGGCATCGGGGCAGCAGCGGCACTCGGCCAAAGAGGAATTGCTGTCACGCTATTGGAACGCAATGCGTACCTCGGTGGGAAGATTGGCGCGTGGAAGGTCCCTGTGGGCGAGGGGGAACAGACGATCGAGCATGGGTTTCATGCCTTCTTCCGGCAGTACTACAACCTCAACCGCTTTCTCGATCGTCTGGGCGTTCGCGAGGGCTTCCGAGAGATCGAAGACTACCTAATCCTCGATGGCGCCCGGCGTCCGCTGAGCTTTGGAGGTGTCGAGACAATCCCTGCGCTCAACATCATCGACCTCGGGAGGCGCGGATTTTTCCGGTGGCGGGATGTCATCGGCAATCGCACGCGAAACCGGCTCGATGCGTTCGTTCGGTTCGATATGAAGCATGCCTACGAGGCATTCGATGAGACGTCATTTGAACGTTTCTGCGACGAAGCCGCGCTGCCCGCTGAGCTCCGTGTCTCGTTTCGAACGTTTGCGCGTGCATTCTTTTCGGACGAAGCAGATCTCTCTACCGCAGACGTGCTCCGCGCTTTTCACTTCTACTACCTCAGCCACGACCTCGGCCTGATGTACGACTATCCGGTAGGCGACTACGAAACGGCGCTTCTAACCCCAATTCGCGCGGATTTGGAGGCGAACAATGTCGACATCCGCCTGAGTAGTCCGATTGAGCGCGTCGACCGTGGCGACCGCAAGCGCTTTCGGGTCGCAGGCGAGGAGTACGATTGGGTCGTGATCGCAGCGGACATTCCAGGCATGCAGCAGATCGTCAACGGCTCGGATTGGCTCAACGAGGCGCACCCCGATTTCGTGGCGAACATGCAGGCGCTGCGGACCTCACATGGGTATGCGGTCTGGCGCATCTGGGTGGACCGCGACGTTCGTCCAGGCTTGCCTACGTTTGTCAATGTGGATCGCCGGCGGGTGCTCGACTCAGTCACTCTCTATCACCGCATCACCGACGAGGCGCGGGCTTGGGCCGAGGCTCACGGCGGCGCGGTCCTGGAGCTCCACAGTTACGCGCTACCACGTGACGTCAATGACGAGGCGGAGGTGCGACGCCTCTTTCTCGAAGAGCTCGATTACTACTTCCCGGAGCTTGCGGGACTGTCGATCAGTGCGGAGCTCTTGCAGGTTCGTCATGACTTCCCAGCGTTTGCACCGGGACAGCGCGCCTTGCGACCCAAGCCGAAATTGCCCATCGAGGGATTGCTCATGGCAGGCGATTGGGTCTGCCTGCCCTACCCGATGACTCACATGGAGGCGGCGTTTACTTCGGGATTGCTATGCGCCAACGCGATCTTCGACGCGCTGGGCCTTCAACATGAACCGATCTTCACGGTTGCGCCAAAGGGACTGCTGCGACCGAAACGAGCGGCGCGCGCTAGCGACTGAGCTCCGCTTCCACCTGCGTGAGGTCCGATTGTACCTGCGCCCCAGTCTCGTTGGGCAGCCTGGCCGCTCGCTCCGGGGGGCGGCCTCATTTCTTTAACGTGCCTCGAACCGCTCAACCCTTTGCGAAAAACGCAGGCCATACGAACGGATCGAGGAAGGCGGTCTGCAAGGCAAAAAGCAGGAGCGCCACGATGATCACCACCCCGGCCGGTCCAGTCGGACGAGCACTGAGATTGAAGAGGGACACGATGAGACCGATCGCGCCGACGCCAACCACGATCAGATCCGCTCGGATCAGAAACCACAGGGCGCTAGAAGGATCATCGAGATACACGAAAGTCAAAGGCATCCACATGGCCGATCCAACGACCACGGCCGCGCAACAAGCGTTGATGACACCCAATCCGAACCGCTTCCCAACCCGGACCTCGGCGGCCTCGACTCGAAACAGGACGTAGTACATGAACACCAGGTAGCCAGCCGTTGCAAGCCACATCGTCACCCCGTACACGTCCTGCAACGGCGCGGGCATGTCGCCCCAAAGCAGACCACGCGTTTGTGGGTGCGTGATCAATCCGTGTGCGTAGCTGCCGAGAACTGCGATGCCGCCCAGCACGTTGATCGCAAGCCATTGTTTCTTTTGTGGGTGCATCATCCTGCCTCTGCGTCCTTCACGAAAGCGTCTACTCGCGACCATTGCTCGTAGAGCCAGCGAATCCGTTCTTCGTTTGGCGTGGGGATCTCCGACCGTGGCACGCGCCAGACTTTGCCGCGAACCTTCGAGCCGATCACGGATCCGCTCAAGACGTCTTTGACGTTTTGGAGCCCCTCGAGGCCTCGGTGCGCGACAATCGCGCAATCCACGTCTGGCAGGGCGTCGAGGAGAGTCAGTACGCCACCTGTGCGGGGGGGCAGGACGTGAGTCAATGCCTCCGCGGCCAGGGCGAGCTCCGGGGACTGCTTCCGAACGCGCTTGCGTGCGCGCACGAGCTTCTCGGCGGAAAACCGAGTTCCCTCCGGGTAGATTAGAACGCCCTCATCGCCGAGGTCTTCGACGAGCGCCCGGATGCCTTCGAGCTCGCGCCCACGATCTCCGCTTCGGTCGACGAAGTAGTTGGGAAGCGCATTGCCAACGATGTCGAGGCAGGGGTCGAACAACAGCTCTTGCTTCAGGATGTAGCGCACACGCCACTGCGTGGGACGCTGGACGTAGACACTGGGGAGAAGCGTGTCGAGGATGCTGGCATGGCGCATGAGCACGATGGTAGGCCCCGGCAACGCAGCTTCTGGATCATCGATTCGAACGTCGAGCTTCAATAGCCTACCGACTACCCTCAAGATCGCGCTGCTCCACCACTGCTGCAGTCTGAAAAGACGAGCTTGGAGCTCGTCGGGTCTTCCTCGCAGAAAAACGAATGCCACTGCGAGTCTAACTAGCGCGACTATCGCGATGCCAAAGAAGACCCATGCGAAGATCAGAAGGCGTAACGTGACGAACGAACGACGCCGAATCGCTCCGATGATCACGCCTGCAACGAGCCACAGCGGTGCGAGCAGAGTCAGCAGGACCCAGGTGGTCAGGTATAGGGAGATTGTGATCGACCTACGACGGACTGGCCGTTCCTTCTTCGGTTTAACCATCTCAAGCGCTCATTCGTTCTCTGCGAGCGATTCGAGGGTGCCGGACCATCCGCTGTAGCGGCATAGCTCGGACCATAGAGCCTCGCGCTCCTCGGCGGTTTCGCGGGTTTTTGCGAATCGATGGGTCGGGCGGGGTGTTCGGTCGTGCCAGAATTTCCCCGTACATCGTGCTGCCTCGTCAGCCGCGCAGAGCCAAA
>Ga0316201_10000089_pt1 | contig 36470 bp, 32 predicted proteins | sample CS6wburrow_MG_FD_204516 | JGI IMG/M metagenome (GOLD analysis project Ga0316201, IMG submission 204516) | Coastal sediment microbial communities from Delaware Bay, Delaware, United States - CS-6 worm burrow | ecosystem: Environmental > Aquatic > Marine > Coastal > Sediment | place: USA...
ACCGAGAAGATCTCACGCAATAGTCCACACAGACTCAGGAGACTGGGCCCGCGCTGCGGGCCCTTTGTGTTTGGTGCTCCCCAGGGGATTGACTCGAATCGCCCGGGCGATTCTCGCCCCTTCGGGCGATTCTCGCCCCTTCGGGGCCCCTTCGGCGTCCAAGACGCTGGCGCGTCTTGTCGAACCAGCGGTTCAAATCCTGCAAAGACAGAACCAAACAAACAAAAAGACCCGCGCAAGGCGGGTCTCATGTTTGTTTGGTACTCCCTAGGGGATTCGAACCCCTGTTACCGCCGTGAGAGGGCGGCGTCCTAAACCACTAGACGAAGGGAGCGGAGTTATTACCGGTGCTAGTCAACCGGGCCGCTATTATAAGGCTGGAGCGCAAATGCTCAAGCGGCATTTGACCGATTATTCGTCTTGATCAGGCACGGCGTGGCGGCGGGCTGCTATCATAAGCCGGAACTAAGGATCTGCAGGCAGAATAAGATTTGAAAAACAGCGGGAACCCAGGGTCCGACGCGCCGAAGATAATTGCCCGTGCCGCGCACAACGTCTCCCGGAAAGCATTCTCAAAAAGTGCGTTGAAGGTCCTCTACCGACTCGATAAGGCGGGATATCAGGCGTTTCTCGTTGGCGGCTGTGTGCGTGATGCCATGCTCGATCTGCACCCCAAGGATTTTGACGTAGCGACGAATGCCACGCCGGACGAAGTGCGTGCGCTGTTTGGCAATTGCCGGCTCATTGGCAGGCGCTTTCGACTTGCGCATGTTCGTTTCGGTCGCGAGATCATAGAGGTGGCGACGTTTCGCGCGGCCGCAAATCACGTTGATGATGATGTCGAGCATGATCACGAAGGAAGAATTCTTCGGGACAATGTCTACGGCACGATCGATGAGGATGTGTGGCGACGGGATTTCACCTGCAACGCGCTGTACTACAATATCGCCGACTTCACGATTTGGGACTATACCGACGGCTTCGAGGATGTCGGGCGCCGCCAGCTTGTTCTTATAGGTGACCCGGAGCAGCGCCTGCGTGAGGATCCGGTACGCATGCTGCGGGCTGTACGTTTCGCGGCGAAACTCGATTTTTCGATTGATCCGGCCGTGGTCGAGGCGATGCATCATCATGCGCGACTACTTTCCAACGTGCCGGCAGCGCGGTTGTTCGACGAATTCCTGAAGCTGTTTCAGTCAGGGCACGCGGAGAGAACCTTCGACCTGTTACGAGAGCATGGCCTTTTCGCGGAGATGTTTCCGGCGACCGAGCAGGAACTGAATAAGGACGACGACTTCATGAGGTTTGTGCGTGCGGCGCTGCAAAATACGGATCGCCGTGTGAACGAAGGTAAATCCGTCACTCCAATGTTCCTGCTGGGCGTTTTCTTCTGGATGCCGGTTCGTATTCTCGCCGAAACTCGTCGCGCGGAGGAGAACGTGCCCGAGACTCAGTCACTGAGCCTCGCGTCCTACGACATCGTTGCGCAACAGCAACGCAGAATATCGATTCCGCGCCGCTTCACGGTACCAATGCGTGAGATGCTCGCACTGCAGCCTCGCTTTCTACTTATGCGCGGGCGGCGGGCGATGAAGCTGCTTGACCACCGTCGCTTTCGTGCCGCTTATGATTTCATGCTGTTGCGCGCTGAGATCGGCGAAATCGACTCGGAAGTCGCACGATTCTGGACCGAGGCGCAGACATTGTCGGCGGAAGAGCGTGCCGAGAGCTTTCAGCTGAACGCCCAGCCGCAGAAAAAAAAGGGCCGTTCGTCTCGCCGCCGTCGACGCCGCAAGCAGCCGCAGGACTCATGAAGACAGTCCGCTGACGATGTCAAAACCCGATATGCAGCACTGGCTGCCAGCCTATGTCGGCCTGGGCAGCAATTTGCAGGGCCCTGCGGGACAGCTCGAGAACGCCTTCGACATGCTGGCAGCGGTGCCGCAAACCAGGCTCATTGCGCGTTCGTCACTCTATCGTTCTGCACCTTTTGGCGGTGTTGAACAGCCCGACTTCGTTAATGCGGCAGCGGCGCTGCTGACAATGCTCACGGCAAAGCAATTGCTGTTGGAGTTGCAGCAAATCGAGGCCCGGCGAGGGCGTGAGCGTGGTGATATACGCTGGGGGCCGAGGGTGCTGGATCTGGATCTGCTGGTGTACGGTAACGAGAATATCCAGGATACGGATCTGGTCGTTCCCCACCCGGGCATCGCGGAGCGAAATTTTGTATTGTTGCCTCTATGTGAAGTGGCGCCCGGGCTGGCGATAGCGGGGTTGGGCCGGATCGACAGAATTCCGGTGAATCTGGCCGAGCCAAAAATTTCGCGCATTACCTAAAGGAAACCTGTGTCAGTCAGCTCGTTGCAGAAGTCAGGCAGTTCATCCCGGTACATCGCGATCGAAGGACCGATCGGTGTTGGCAAGACGGCGCTGGCGCGAAGGCTGGCCGATAGCTTGTCCGCGCACCTGGTACTTGAAGAGGTTGATGAAAACCCGTTCCTGGAGCGTTTCTACCGGGACGGTCGCTCCGCCGCATTGCCGGCGCAGATGTTCTTTCTGTTTGCGAGGGCGCGGCAAATTGAAGACCTTCGTCAGTCCGATCTTTTTACGAGCGTGCAGATATCGGACTATTTGTTTACCCGTGACCGGCTTTTCGCCGAGCTTAATCTTGATGCGGAGGAGCTCAAGCTATACGACCAGATTGTTGATAATCTCGGCGTCGAGGCGCCGGTACCTGACCTGGTCATCTATCTGCAGGCGTCGGTTGATGCAATCATGAGTCGACTGGCACGGCGCAATTCTACCTGCGATCGATACGTGGATCGCAATTACGTTGAAAGATTGACTGAGGCCTACGCACGCTTTTTTCATGGGTACGATGAGGGGCCGTTGTTGATAGTTAATGCGTCGCAGATTGATCCCGTCAATAACGACGTCGACTACGAGCAATTATTTCAGCAAATTGAACGCACGACAGGTGGCCGGCATTTCTTCAATCCTGTCGCCGCGGTCATGGCCTAGGAGTTTCGCGGGTGTACACACAACTTGAACAACGCAGTATGCCGGAGCCGCCGGTCAATATTTCGACGTTGAGGAAATTGAAGGAAGAGGGCGTGCCTATTGCCTGCCTGACTGCTTATGATGCGAGCTATGCGGCGCTGGTCGACGCCGCGCGCACGGATCTCGTGCTGGTTGGCGACTCACTCGGGATGGTTATCCAGGGGCATGATACGACTGTTCCCGTAACGGTTGATGATATTGTCTATCACTCACGCATTGTCAGTCGTGGCTTGCGACGTGCGTTCCTCGTGGCGGATATGCCATTCATGAGTTACTCAAAGCCGGGTCAGGCGCTCGATAACGCTGTTCGTCTGATGCAAGATGGTGGTGCGATGATGGTCAAGCTCGAGGGCGGCGAGGGTCAGATCGAGGTCGTCGAACACCTCGCGCGTCACGACATCCCCGTCTGCGCGCATCTCGGGCTCAAACCGCAGTCGGTGCATAAAATCGGAGGCTTCAAAGTGCAGGGCCGAGAGCCAGATCAGGCCAGGGAAATGTTGAAGTCAGCGGAGCGTTTGCAGAATGCGGGCGCCGATATTGTTCTGCTTGAGTGTGTCCCGAATGAGGTTGGAAAACTGATTACCCAAGCTATGGGAGTTCCGGTTATTGGTATCGGCGCGGGACCTGACGTCGACGGACAAATTCTTGTTTTGTACGATATTCTCGACATTACGCAGGGCCGGACGCCAAGATTCGTCAGGAACTTTCAGGCCGGCTGCTCATCGCCACTTGAGGCCGTATCAGGCTACGTACGTGCTGTAAAAGACAGGAGCTATCCGGCTCCGGAGCATTGCTTCTCATAAAACCGAAACAGGTAGTCAAATTCGATGCTAGTGGTACATAGCAAGCAAGAGCTTGCCGAACATATTGCGGAGTGGCGTCACAACGACGAACACGTCGCGCTGGTTCCTACGATGGGCAGTCTGCACTCCGGTCATCTGTCACTTGTCGAGCTTGCCCGCGAGCATGCCGAGCGCGTTATTGTCAGTATCTTCGTAAACCCAACTCAGTTCGGTGAAAGCGAGGACTTTGATAACTACCCGCGCTCGCTGGAGCGCGACACGCTGCGTCTCAAAACAACGGCGGCCGACATGATCTTCGCCCCTGACGTCGATACCGTTTACCCGTTCGGTATCGAGAATGCGACGACTGTTTCTGTTCCAGGACTGACAGAGAATTTCTGTGGGGCATCGCGCCCTGGACACTTTGATGGCGTCACGACCGTGGTCGCACGGTTGTTCTCGCTGGTGCAGCCGGATGTGGCGGTTTTTGGCCAGAAGGACTATCAACAGCAGCTCGTAATACGCCGAATGGCGGAAGACCTGAGCCTCCCGGTATCGATCATCACCAGTGAGACTATTCGTGATGATGACGGGCTGGCATTAAGCTCCCGCAACGCGTATCTGGACGAAGCGCAGCGCAAGACTGCGCCGTTGCTCTATAAGCAAGTCAGTGCGGTTGGCAGCGAGTTGCAAAACGGCCAACGCAACTTCGCTGAGCTGGAATCGAATGCCAGAGAGGCTCTGCAGGCGGCCGGATTTGAAGTGGACTATTTCTCGATTCGTCGTGCGCTGAATCTTGAGGTTCCTGATCGCGATTGCGATGACCTGGTGGTTCTGGCAGCTGCGAATCTCGGCGATGCGCGCCTCATCGACAACGTGGTTGTTACCGTTTAAGACTGCAGGTGAGCTAGCGAGAAACGGCGTTACGGCCTGCGTTTTTGGCGCGGTACAATGCGGCGTCGGCATCCCGAATTAACGAATCAATCGTTCCCTGCGGTTGCAGCTCCGCGACACCCATCGAAATCTTGATCGGAATCTGAACTAGCGAGTCAGAGCCGTCGCCGGTGGTGCCGCAGACTGCGGCGCGAACGCGCTCCGCAATGACGACTGTCTGATCCAGGTTGACTCCCGGTAGCAATACAGCAAACTCATCGCCACCGTAGCGAACCAGCAGGTCGTTGGGTCGAAATTTGGCGCGTAGAATTTTGGCGACTGATGAGAGCACGCGATCGCCTGCAATGTGACCGAACATGTCGTTGAACTTCTTGAATTCGTCGACATCGATCATGATGAATGTCACTGGCGTCTCGCCGTCGATGCAGTTTGCGATCTCGTTAGGAAATGTCTCCTGCATAGCGTGCCGATTTGCCAGACCTGTCAGCGCGTCGGTCGTGGCGTGGCGTTCAAACTTTTGGATCTCGCCATAACTGTCAGCGATGACGCGGTTGTGGCTTCGCACGCGCTCGGACAGGACGACCAGCAGGTTCTTGGCGAATTCGTGAGATGCGTCGACCATCTCCCAAAGTACCGACTGATGTATAACCAGCATGTGCGTGTCTTCGGCGGCGATCACGTAAGCAGAGGGGTCGCGATCTTCGATGATGGACATCTCGCCGACGCATGCGCCGGATTCCATAGTTGCCAGTATTGGCGTCTCAGGGGCACCAACGTGGACATTCAGGCTGCCCGACAACACGATAAAGACGTGCTCGTTTCTTGCGCCGGGTGACAACAGCAACTCACCGGGAGCGGCATCACGGCGATCGCAACGCTGCAGTAATTCGTGGATATCATCGGGATAGACGCCCTTGAACAGCTCGAGTCCCTCGAGCAGCGAGCGCCTGTAATCCGAATTTGTCGCCAATGATTCCTGCAAAACGCCGGTCCACCGTAAAAAAGTGATTGTCGCTGTTAGGGACCGTTGATGACTATCGACTGCGACACACTATTGCCGCTGCGAAACTGTGAACTCTGTCTAATCTGCCGCCTTGCTGTCATCAGCGACAAGTTCGGCGCGTGAGGCTGCAAATTCCTGTAAATCCTCGTCGGAGGGGACAGGGTACTTGAGGCCGATGCTTTGCAGCGTGTCGATGACGATATCGGCGACCCGTGCCCGCATGTAGGATTTGTTGTCGGCCGGAATTGCGTACCACGGTGCCCAGGGGCGCGACGTAGCGTTGAGTGCGGCTTCGTAGGCATTCATGTAGTCGTCCCAGTAGCGTCGTTCAACCAGGTCGCGGGGTTCGAATTTCCAGTTCTTATCGGGGTTGTCCAGCCGCGCCAGGAAACGGCGTTTCTGCTCGTCGCGCGACACGTTCAGCCAGAATTTGAGAATGACCGTGCCGTTGCGCGCGAGGTGTTCTTCCTGTTGTCGGATGGAAGTCAGCCGTTCGTCCCAAATTGTCTCAAGATCGATTTCGCCGGGTAATTTCTGGTAGCCGAGGATTTCCGGATGCGCCCGCACAACCAGGACCTCTTCATACTGGCTGCGATTGAATATGCCAATTCGGCCGCGCTCCGGCAGTCGGCAGGTGGTTCGCCACAGGAAATCATGATCGAGCTCCAGGCTCGACGGCTTTTTAAAACTGAATACCTGGCAGCCCGACGGATCGACACCCTGCATCACAGACCGAATTGTGCTGTCCTTGCCAGCTGCATCCATGGCCTGAAATACGAGCAGCACGGCGTGACGATCACCGGCGGCGAGCACGCGCTGCAGTTGCTTCAGGTCTTCCGTGCGGCGCGCTCGGTGCTTGCCCTTGTGGCCGTGTCCGTTGGTTTGTGCCGAAGTGCTGGCCTTGTCGACCTTGAAGCTGCCGTCGAACGGCACGAGATAGGGCGAAGCGGGTGCCTCAAACATTGTTACTCTCCAGTTTGTTGTCACTTCTATGCTGCGCGAGTGCCCATTGCACGTGTTCGGCAAGCAGTTCGGATGTCTCATGCTGCCGTGTCTCGAGAGCGCCGACAACCTCAGGGCTCGTTTTTGCGTTACCCAGTGCGACGGCGATATTGCGCAACCAACGGTCGTAGCCGATACGCCGGATAGCGCTTCCTTCGGTTTTTTGCAGCCAGGTTTTCTCGCTCCAGCAAAACAACTCAGCGAGCTGCGCTGATTCGAGGCCATGACGGGGTGAGAAATCCGCTTCGGCGGTAGGCTTGGCGAACTTGTTCCAAGGGCAAAAGAGCTGGCAGTCGTCGCAGCCATAGATGCGATTGCCGATGGCCTTCCTGAATTCGACCGGGATAGCGTCCTTCAGCTCTATCGTCAGGTAAGAAATACACCGTCGGGCATCCAGCACGTAGGGCGCCACGATTGCACGGGTAGGGCAGACTTCAATGCATGCGCTGCAACTGCCACAGTGCGAGTGCTCAGGCGCATCGACCGGCAGCGGCAAATCGGTGTACAGCTCTCCGAGAAAGAACCACGAGCCATGGTCTCGGTTAATGACGTTGCTATGCTTACCAATCCAGCCAATACCGGCTTTCTCCGCCAACGCTTTTTCGAGCACCGGTGCGCTGTCGACAAAGGCGCGGTAGCCGAACTCGCCAATTCTGTCTTCGATACGCCGGGCTAACTTCTGCAGACGATTTCTAAGTACTTTGTGATAGTCGCGGCCCAGTGCGTAGCGGGAGATATACGCTCGGGATTCGTCATCGAGTAGCTGTCTTGCCGTATCCTCCGATTCCGGCAGGTAGTCCATACGAACCGAAATTACGCGCACGGTACCGGGTACGAGTTCATTCGGTCGGCTGCGCTTGCTACCGTGCCGTCGCATGTACTCCATCGTGCCGTGGAAGTCAGCGTCGAGCCAGGATTCAAGTCGCTGTTCGGCATCGCTGAGGTCGACGTCGCTGACGCCCAGCTGCTGAAAGCCGAGCTCGGCCGACCAGTCGACAATTTCCGCCTTGAGCGCGGCCATATCGGTATTGCCGTATTGTTTCGTGGATATCGTCAATGTCAGATCCGGGCCGCGTAACAGTATAATCGCCAGATGCAGACCTTACCCGTTAACGTCTACTCCGTCGCATCCGTTCGCGAGATCGATCGCAGAGCGATCGAGGATCATGGTATTTCCGGCTATCTGTTGATGACGCGCGCGGCGGCGGCGGCAGTGAAGGCCGCACGCCGACGCTTTCCAGATGCGCAGCGTTGGCAGGTCGTTTGTGGTGCCGGCAACAATGCCGGGGATGGTTACGTCGTCGCTCGGCTGGCTGCCAATGAAGGTATTGTCGTGTCCGTCCTCGCGCTGGTTGATACCGCGAAACTATCAGGTGACGCCGCTAAGGCATTCCTGGATTTCGCGGCTGAGGGAGGCGTCGTAACGCCATGGGCTGGCGAGGTCGACAGTGCCGCTGATTTGCTGGTCGACGGGATTCTTGGCAGCGGTCTTGAGCGCGACGTCGAAGGCGCGTTTGCCAAGGCGGTGAAAGCGATTAATGCACATCCCGCCGCGGTGCTTGCATTGGATGTACCGACCGGTATTCACGGCGACACCGGGAAAGTCATGGGCTGCGCTGTAAGGGCAGATCTGACCATAGCCTTCGTCGGTCTGAAGAGCGGTTTATTCCTGGGCTCGGCCGCGAGCTTTTGCGGCGAACTGGCCTTCGCCGGTCTGGAAATTCCGGACGAGTGCCGTGCAGATGAATGTCCTGTCATGCGGCGTATTGGCGATTCGCTGCTGCGTGACTTGCTGCCGCCGAGACCGCGCGCGGCGCATAAAGGTGATTTTGGCCACGTGCTGGTGATCGGTGGCGGCAAAGGCATGCCTGGAGCCGCGCGACTCTGCGGCGAGGCGGCGCTTCGCGCGGGCGCAGGCCGCGTCAGCATCGCCACGGATGCTGCCCACGCAGCGATCTTGACGGCGACGTGCCCGGAGCTGATGTCGCATGCCGTTACGCAGGCCGGCGATCTTGCGCCGCTCATGGATAAGGCGGATGTCATTGCGTTCGGCCCGGGGCTAGGCCGCTCGGAGTGGGCGAGGGCAATGTTTGAGGCGGTCGCTGCCGATGCGCGGCCAGCGGTCTGGGATGCGGATGCACTCAACTGGCTGGCCGACACGCCGAATCGCGCGGAGTCTCGAATCATTACGCCCCACCCGGGTGAGGCAGGTGTTTTGTTGAAATTGTCGACCGCAGAAATCCAGGCGGACCGAACCGCGGCTGTCAATGCGCTACAAGAGCGGTTTGGCGGCGTCTCCGTACTTAAGGGTGCTGGATCACTTGTATCGGCGGGTGCTGAAGCGCCTTACATCTGTACATCGGGCAACCCGGGTATGGCGGCGGCCGGCATGGGCGACGTGCTAACCGGCGTCATCGCCGCAATGCTGGCACAGGGACTATCGACCGAGCAGGCGGCGCTTGCCGGGGTCCAGGGCCATGCCGAGGCCGGAGATATTGCCGCGCGTGGTGGCGAGCGTGGTCTGATCGCATCCGATCTGATCGCGGCGTTGCGCGCCGTCCTCAATCCATGAGATTTTTTCGATGACGACGCTCTACCTCCCGGATGAGGCGGCCACGATTGCATTCGGCAGGCGCCTGCTGGCGCACTTGCCAGATGATCTGGCTGGCTGGACGGTATTGCTGAGTGGCGAGTTGGGCGCCGGGAAATCGACCGTTGCTCGCGCGCTGATCCGTGCGGCCGGGCACTCAGGACCGGTGCCGAGCCCTACATACACCCTGGTAGAACCCTATACTTTGCCGCGAGGTACGATATATCATGTTGATTTATATAGGGTTTCTTCTGAAGACGAGCTTCGTTATCTCGGTTGGAACGAGCTGGACAACGGTTTTCGGTTGGTGGAGTGGCCAGACCGGGCGCCTGGCCTCGCTGCACAGGCCGACCTCAGGCTTACGCTCAGCTACCAAGGCGAAGGGCGCCAGGCCGTACTCGAAGGCCTGACCGAGCGCGGCAAGCGGCTCGCGCAATCGCTGCATAGCTCTTGATTCAAAAAATTAACTAAGACTGGTATCTACCTAATATCGCAGTAAAAAGTCTTGGTTTTTGCCGCCAGTTTCGTATACTCACCGGACATAATCCCTGAATCTGGCTGCCTAAACCTTCTTATGTCGCGACGCGCTACCGCCTTGGTTTCTCTGTATCTGCTGCTGTCCGCAACGGCGCATGCCGAAACGACGCTGGAAAATGTGCGTATTTGGGCCGAGAACGACAAGACGCGAGTTGTGCTGGATCTTAGCGAGACGGCCGCGCATAACATCTTCACGCTGCGCGGGCCTGATCGGCTGGTTATCGACCTCAAGGGCGGCCGGCTAGCCAAATCACTGACACGATTGCCTGCTGGCACCGGTGCCGTTAAGTCGATGCGTAGTGCGATCCGCGCGAATGGTCAACTGCGTGTGGTCCTTGACCTCAACCAGGGCGTGCGCTCCAGGAGTTTCACTACAGGACCGAATGCCAAGTACGGTGATCGCCTTGTCATTGACCTGCAGCGCTCCGGAAGCCTGGTGCCCGTGAAGCGTGCGTCGGAGGCGTACCGTCCCGGTCGTGACATCGTCATTGCGATTGATCCCGGTCACGGCGGCCATGATCCCGGCGCGATTGGCAAACAGCGAACCCGCGAGAAAGATGTCGCGTTGCTGATCAGTCGTGAGATTGCGCGTCGTATCAATGCCGAAGAGGGCATGAAAGCGGTGCTCGTACGTGATCGCGACGTCTACATTGATCATCGTGCAAGAACCGGTATAGCGCGCCGGCATCAGGCGGACCTGTTTGTATCAGTCCACGCCGACGCCGTTTCGGACCGTCGGGCGAGTGGCGCTTCGGTTTACGCGCTGTCATTGAAAGGCGCGAGTGACGAAGCCGCCAAGCAACTTGCCGAACGTGAAAACGCATCGGTGGGCGGGGTTTCCCTTGAGGGCAAAGATGACGTGCTCGCATCGGTTCTTATCGATCTGTCGCAAAACGCCTCGCTCAGCGCCAGTCTCGACGTCGGCAGTCATGTCATTCGCGAAATGAGCAAGGTCGCGAAGATGCATCGCAAGACGGTGCAGCAGGCAGGATTGCTCGTTTTAAAATCTCCCGACATGCCGTCAATCCTTGTGGAGACCGCGTTTATTTCGAATCCGGCTGAAGAGAAAAAACTGCGCGACAGAGGGCACCAGGGACGCCTGGCCGATGCCATTCTTGCGGGCATTCGTAATTATTTCTATACCAATCCGCCGCCAGACACGCTCATCGCGGCCAATCTTCGACGAACGCCGACGCGTCAGGTGCAGTACGTTATTACGCCGGGCGACACGCTTTCCGAAATTGCCCAGCGCTACAACGTCAGCGCGGCCGCCATACGCAGAGCCAACAAGCTCTCGAACGACAAGATTCGAATCGGCCAGAGGCTGCAAATTCCGGTGTTCGCGGGCGGCTGATCGGGCCGGCGTCCTCAGCTCGCCACAGAATCCGGCGAGACTTTTCCTGTCGGTTTTGAAAAAATGACGGCCCGTTGTCGTCATCGACCCCATCCCATGCCAATCCAACAGCTTCCGAGCCACCTCATCAACCAGATCGCCGCCGGCGAAGTGGTCGAACGGCCCGCGTCGGTCGTGAAAGAATTGCTGGAGAACAGTCTCGATGCGGGCGCACGATCCATACAGGTCGACATAGTCTCGGGCGGGCAAAAATTGATTCGTATTCGGGACGACGGCAAGGGCATTGCCGAAGACGAGCTTGCACTGGCGTTGTCGCGCCATGCGACCAGCAAGATAGCCAGTCTCGACGACCTTGAAGCCGTTGCCTCGCTGGGCTTTCGCGGTGAGGCCCTGCCCAGCATCGCTTCCGTAGCGCGACTTTTGTTGGTGTCGCGGGCGGCGGGTGCCGAATCGGCCTGGCAGGTCGAGGCAGACGGTGGCGAGATCAGTGCACCGTCGCCCGTCGCGCATCCGCAAGGCACGACCGTGGAAGTACACGACCTTTTCTACAACACGCCGGCGCGACGCCGTTTCCTGCGCACTGAGCGAACCGAGTACGGCCATATTGAGAAATGGGTGCGCAGGCTTGCGCTTTCGAGACCGGAAGTTGCTTTTACATTGACCCACAATCGGCGCACCGCGCTGAGCTTGCCTGCCGCGTCCGATGACGAGTCAAGAAGGCAGCGTATCGCGCGTCTGTGTGGCGAGACGTTTGCCGAGCAGTGCGTCTATATCGAACATGAGGCCGAAGGCATAGCGCTGTCCGGCTGGATCGGACTACCCACTTTCAATCGCAGCCAGCCCGATTCGCAGTACTGGTTCGTCAACGGCCGCAGCATTAGCGACAAGACACTGTCGCACGCGGTCCGGCATGCTTATCGGGACGTCCTGTTTCATGGCCGCTACCCGGCCTACGTGCTGGATCTCACCATGGATCCGGCGGCTGTAGACGCGAATGCACATCCGGCGAAACACGAAGTCCGCTTTCGCGATGGGCGCCGGGTGCACGGTATCGTGTCGCAGACGGTGCAGGTCGCGTTGCAGGAGACGCGACCGGGCGGGCACAATATTACGCCGATTCCGATGACGCGCGATGCCGTTTTCAATCAGGGGGCAATGCCGCTGGCATCGGCCCCTTCTACTATGGCGGTGCGTGAGACGTTGACCGCATACAACGCGATGGCGGCGTCCCCGCGCCTCGCAGAGGTCCCGGAACAGGCCGGTGATGTGCCGCCACTCGGTTTCGCGGTGGCGCAGCTGGCGGGTATCTACATTCTCGCCGAGAATCGTGAGGGTCTCGTGATCGTCGACATGCACGCCGCGCATGAGCGCATCGTCTACGAAAAACTCAAACGGGGATTCGAAGATCGAGAACTCGTCCGGCAGCCTTTGCTGGTTCCTGAAGTCATTAATGTCGCTGAGAATGAGGCCAACCTGGTTGAGCACTCCGGGCATTTGCTGGAAAAGCTCGGCCTGGTTGTTGATCGCTCCGGGCCGACAAGCCTCACGGTTCGAGAAGTGCCCGCGCTGCTGAAGAACGCCGACGTAGAATCGTTGTTACGCGATGTGCTGTCCGATCTATCGGAGTCCGGTCAGAGCAGTCGTATCGACGATGTCAGTGACGACTACCTGGCGACCATGGCCTGTCATCACTCCGTACGGGCGAACCGTATGCTTACGAACGATGAGATGAACGCCTTGTTACGCGAAATGGAAAGGACCGAGCGCGCAGATCAGTGTAACCACGGCCGTCCCACATGGACGACGATCACATTGTCCGAGCTCGATCGCCTGTTTCTGCGCGGTCGCTAGCGATTCGTCGTGAGTGCCAACGCAATCCTTTTGATGGGCCCGACCGCGTCGCGCAAGACCGAATTTGCGGTCAGTCTTTGCAAGCGTTTTCCCTGCGACGTCATTAGCGTCGATTCCGCACTCGTTTATCGCGGCATGGATATCGGCACGGCGAAACCCGACGCTGACACTCTGGCCCGTGTGCCGCATCGTCTGATCAACATTCGTAATCCGGAAGAAAGTTACTCCGCCGGAGAATTCGTCCGCGATGCGCGCGCGCATATCAAGGAGATCGTCGCGCGCGGCCGCATCCCTTTACTGGTCGGTGGCACGATGATGTATTTTCGCGCGCTCACCGAAGGTATTGCCGATTTACCGGAAGCCGACGCAGACATTCGCCGCACGATCGACGCCACCGCCGAGGCGACGGGCTGGCCCAGCGTACATAAGGAACTGCAGGCTGTAGATCCTGTTGCTGCGGCACGCATTAACCCGAACGACAGTCAGCGCATACAGCGGGCACTGGAGGTTTACAGGGTAAGCGGTAAAGCGTTGACCGATTGGCAGGCAGAGGACTGCGCGCCAACCGATGCGGCCGACTATCTCAAGATTGGCCTGCAGGTAGAACCTCGAAAGGAACTGCACGAGCGTATAGCCCTGCGGCTGGATCAAATGGTCGCCAATGGCTTCCTCGAAGAACTCCGAGAGCTCAGGATGCGTCCGGGCCTCACGGAACAGAGCCCTTCCATGCGGTCCGTGGGCTACCGGCAATTCTGGCAGTACCTCGAGGAGCGCTGCACGCTGCATGAGGCCAAGGAAAAAGCGCTGTTCGCGACGCGACAATTGGCCAAGCGGCAGTTCACCTGGCTGCGCTCGGAAAAGTCGATCTTTACAATAAATCCACTTGAAGCCGGCGCAATCGACGCCATATCAGCTCATCTGGCGCCGCGGCTGGGCGAATAGATGATGTTTTTGGACGTATTTCCGTCATATCGGCTGTGTTAGACTTTTTGGACGCTTAGGCAGAGATTCGCATTTGGGCACTCCGGCGCCACCGGACCGCGGGTTTCGAACAAAAATGAAAATAAGGAGACCCAATATGGCTAAAGGGCAGACACTGCAAGACCCGTTCCTGAATATTTTACGGAAGGAAAAAGTTCCTGTATCCATCTACCTCGTCAACGGCATCAAGCTGCAGGGGCAGGTGGACTCGTTCGATCAGTTCGTGGTCTTGCTGAAAAACAGCGTAAACCAGATGGTTTACAAGCATGCAATATCGACGGTCGTGCCGTCGCGCAATGTTCGTTTGCCGCTTCCTGATGATGATTCGGGAGACGACGACGAGTAGGCAAGAGACGACGTTACTCCGTCAGGAGGACGTGATTGTTTGAACGACCGCAAAGTGGCGAGCGCGCCGTCCTCGTCCACGCGAGTTCCGACGGATTACCCGATACTTCAGAGCGTGAGGAGTTTGCAGAGCTTGCACGCTCGGCCGGTGCTGTGGTTGCAGGTGAGCTATTAAGTTCTCGGCGGAATCCGGACGCGCGGACCTATATCGGTAAAGGCAAGCTTGCCGAATTGCGCACGCTCATCGCCGACAATGATGCAGAGCTTGTTATTTCATCGGCTTCGCTGAGCCCTAGCCAGGAGCGTAATCTTGAACGTGAGCTGTGCTGCCGCGTGCTGGATCGTGCCGGTCTGATCCTGGACATCTTTGCGCAGCGGGCGCGCAGTTTCGAGGGCAAGCTGCAGGTAGAACTGGCGCAACTCCGCCACCTGTCGACGCGACTGGTGCGAGGATGGACGCACCTTGAGCGACAGAAAGGCGGCATCGGTCTTAGAGGCCCTGGCGAGACGCAGCTTGAGACGGATCGCCGCCTGATTGGCGATCGCATCCGGCAGCTTAAAGACCGGCTGGAGGATGTTGACGCCCGCAGGACCATGAACCGGCGCAATCGGGTACGGGCTGAGATTCCGACTGTCGCGCTGGTCGGTTATACGAACGCAGGGAAATCGACCCTGTTCAATGCGCTGACGGATGCCGATGTGTATGTGAAAGACCAGTTGTTCGCGACGCTGGATCCGACCGTACGGAGGCTGGACTTGCCGGAGGGCGAGCATGTCATTCTGGCTGACACGGTTGGCTTTGTGCGTGATTTGCCGCACGAGCTCATAGCTGCCTTTCGATCGACGCTGCAGGAGGCACGAGAGGCGGATCTAATTCTGCACCTGATTGACGCCAGCGACCCGAATCGCTGGCAGCGGGTCCGTCAGGTCAATTCGGTATTGAAAGAACTGGAAGCTGATCAGGTACCGCAGATACGTGTGTACAATAAGATCGACAAGTTGGATCGAGAGCCCCGCATCACGAACAATCGCGACGGAGAGGGTCGCGCGGTCTGGCTGTCTGCTATAACCGGCGAAGGCATCCCCATGCTGAAAGATGCGATCGCGCGTCGTCTTCGACAAAAGACGGTGCAACGCATTATTCACTTGACGCCTGGCCAGGGACGCCAACGGGCCAGACTATTTGAGCTGGGGGCGGTCACTTCAGAGCAGGCGCTGGAGGAGGGGGGCTGGTCGCTGGCGCTGAAAATGACAGAAAAGGACTTGCGGCGATTCCTAAAGCGTGAAAATCTCGCCGAACGAGATCTGGAACCGTTGCCGATGAAGCCATCGGCAACGGCGGCAAACGAATGAGAAGCACAGCTATAGTGAGAAGCACAGATATCATGGCATGGAATGAATCGGGAAACGGTAAAGACCCCTGGAAGCGCGACGGCGAAGAGCCCATCGAGCTCGACAAGATTGTGCAGGAATGGCAACGACGCTTTCGTGGTCTGTTTGGCGGCGGCGGCGGCGGAGGAGGCGGCAGTGGCGCAGGTGGAGCGGGCGGCTTTGTTTTGGTCGTGCTGGTACTGGTGGCATGGGGGCTGACGGGCTTCTACCGGGTAGACGAAGCTGAGCGGGGTATCGTGCAGCACTTCGGCGCCTACAAGGAAACGACGTTGCCGGGTCTTCACTGGCATTGGCCTTATCCGATCGAGACTGCGCAGCTGGTGAATACAATCGCGATCTCGAACTATGCGTATCGTACGGAGATGCTGACGGCTGACGAGCAATATGTGTTTGTGGATATGGTCGTGCAGTACCGCCGGACAGATCCGGTCAAATACAGCTTCGAGGTTGTTGAGCCTGATCAGACCCTGCAGGATGTGACCGAAAGTGCATTGCGTGAGGTCGTTGGTACAACAATGCTCGACGTTCTGGTTACCGGTCGTCGCGATGAGATTGCGTCGCGTACGCGTGACGTGCTGCAGGCCACCATCGACATCTACGGCGCGGGCATTACCGTCACGTCGATTTCGCTGGAGACAGTCAACTACCCGCAAGCGGTGCAGTCCGCTGTCGATGATGCGCAGAAAGCGCGTAATGATAGCGAGCGTTTTGGCCTGGAGGCGGACGCCTACGCCAATGATGTTGTTCCGCGAGCGCGCGGTGACGCGGTTCGCGTTCTGGAGGATGCGCGCGGTTATCGCGACCGTGTTGTCGCAGACGCACAGGGTGAGGCTGCCCGATTCGAAGCGTTGTTAACCGAATATCAGAAGGCCCCGCGTGTTACGCGCGATCGCCTCTATATCGAGGCCATCGAAGAGGTTTATGCGAATTCTTCAAAGGTCATTGTGGACTCAGAGGGCAGCGGCAACCTTATGTACCTGCCGCTGGACCAGTTGATGAAGCAGCAAGGCAGGTCCGGTGCGGCCGGTGAGTCAAATCGGGCCGCTGATTCTCAGTCGCCACAGGCGGTGCAGGGAACGATGCTGCCCGAAGACGAAGATCGGGAACGGAGGGTACGACAATGAACAGCGCAAAATTCGCAGTCGTGGTCTTTCTCGGCCTGGCCTTCGTAATCCTCGGTCTGTCCGCGTTCACGGTTGATGAGCGTGAGCTCGCGATCAAGCTGCAGCTGGGCCAAGTCGTGGAGTCTAGCTACGATCCCGGACTGCATTTTAAATGGCCGGTCGTTCAGAATGTCCGCAAGTTTCCACGACGTATTCTCACTATCAGCGATCGGCCTGATCGAATTTTTACCGCAGAGAATGAGGCCGTGCAGGTCGACTTCTTCGTCAAGTGGCGAATCGTTGATCCGGTTCGCTATTACACTTCAACCGGCGGTGTGCTGTCCGCTGCCAATGGACGACTGTCGGAGATCATCAAGAACGCGATCGTGACCGAGTTCGGCAAGCGCTCTGTGCGCGAGGCTATCTCCGTTGAACGTGCCGAACTGATGCGCGATATGCGATCGACTGCAGCCGCAGCTTCAGAGGATCTCGGTGTGTCATTGATCGACTTTCGCGTCAAACAGGTCGAGTTCATGGACGAGGTTCGTGATTCGGTGTATCGCCAAATGGCAGCTGAGCGCAAGCGAATAGCTGCTGAACGGCGCGCCGAGGGTCAGGCGGGTGCCGAGGAGAAGCGCGCGGCCGCAGACAGGGCACGAACCGTGATCCTCGCCGATGCCTACAGGGACGGCCAGAAGATCAAGGGTGAAGGTGACGCAAAGGCCGCTGAGATTTATGCGAATGCCTATACCAAGGACCCGGAATTCTATGCCTTCTATCGCAGTATCGATGCGTATCGGAAGTCGGTGGGTAAGACTGGCGATGTGTTGATTCTCGACCCTAAAAACGAGTTCTTTCGTTATCTGAACCAGTCGGATGGCAAGCAGTAAGAAGCACCGCGAACCTCACATTCGGCATGTACTGGACGGAAATACTGACGGCGCTGGCGCTGGTCCTTGTTATTGAGGGCATGTTGCCGTTTATTTCGCCGACGAAATACCGTCAAATGGTGGCGGAGATCACGCGTATGAGCGACAGCAGCATCCGTAACGTCGGTCTTGTCGTGATGATCGCCGGGTTGGTTTTGCTGTTCTTCGTGCGCGGCTGATGCGGGTCCGGCAAGAAAGTAAACAAGCAGGAGAATCATGGGCAAGAACGTAGTTGTCATCGGTACCCAGTGGGGAGATGAAGGCAAAGGAAAAATCGTTGACCTGCTGACGGATCGCGCGGCAGCGGTAGCGCGTTTCCAAGGCGGGCATAATGCTGGTCACACGCTCGTTATCGGTGGCGAGAAAACAGTGCTTCACCTTATTCCATCAGGAATTCTCCGAGACGGGGTGCATTGCCTGATCGGCAACGGTGTCGTGGTGGCCCTCGATGCGTTGGTCAGCGAAGCAAACGCACTCATTGAAAGCGGCGTTCCGGTCTACGAACGCCTGCGAATCAGCCCGGGGTGTCCGCTGATTCTGCCCTCGCATGTCGCGCTCGACGTGGCGAGAGAGAGAGCGCGAGGCGCTGGCGCTATCGGTACTACCGGCCGCGGTATTGGCCCCGCCTATGAAGACAAGGTTGCGCGACGCGCTTTGCGCATATCGGATCTTTTCGTCCGCGAGAAATTTGCGGCAAAGCTGGGTGAAGTTCTCGACTATCACAACTTCCTGTTAAAGAATTATTTCAAGACCGATACGGTCGACTTTTCGCAAGTGCTTGACGAGGCGCTTGCCTACGCGGAAATTGTTGCGCCAATAACGGCCGACATTACGCAGGTCCTCCAGGATCTTGGGGATTCCGACAAGAGCATTCTCTTCGAAGGAGCCCAGGGTAGCTTTCTTGATATCGACCATGGCACCTATCCTTTTGTAACATCGTCGAATACCGTTGCTGCCGCGGCCAGCATTGGAACCGGCATAGGTCCGCGTAACCTCGACTATATTCTTGGCATCGTGAAAGCGTATACCACGCGCGTCGGTGCCGGCCCGTTTCCAACAGAGCTGTTCGACGATCAGGGCGCGCACCTCGCAAGAGTCGGTGCGGAATTCGGTGCGACTACCGGCCGACCGCGACGCTGTGGCTGGTTTGACGCCGTTGCATTGCGAAGATCGATTGTAAACAGCAGCCTTTCGGGTCTGTGCGTCACGAAACTGGATGTGCTCGACGAGCTTGAGACTATCCAGATTTGTACCGGCTATGCGATTGATGGCAAGCCAATTCCTGGTGTACCGGTTGTCGTGGACAGGTTCGCCGAATGCAAGCCGATCTATGAAGAATGGCAGGGCTGGCAGGAGTCGACGGTTGGCATTACCGAATTCGACGAGCTGCCGCAGAAAGCACGCGACTACCTGGCTCGAATCGAGGCCTTGGCGGGAATTCCAATCGACATTATCTCGACGGGCCCCGATCGCCAGCAGACTATCGTTAAGACCCATCCTTTCGAGTAGCCGCACGTCTCGTCGCAACGATCGCCAGCAGCGCGAGCAGCCACAGCGTTACGGCACCGCCGCCGCTGCCAGCAGCGCTTGCCGAGGCCGATCTCACAGTGACCGACGCGCTTGCCGAATCCGTCAGGCCGCCGGTATCTGTTACCTGCAATGAAAAGCGTAGCAACGTATCGGAGTCAACCGTCGGTGCGGCGAATGTAGCTCTGCTTGTGTTTGGATTCGTCAGCGAAACAGCGGGACCGAGTGTTTGTGTCCAAGCGTAGCTCAGCGTGTCACCGTTCGGGTCATTGGACTGGCTGCCGTCGAGTGTCACCGTAGATCCCGAAGCTACAGTCTGACTAATCCCCGCGATCGAATTCGGGGACTCGTTGACACCGGAGCCGTCGACAATATCAATTCGCAGCTGCGTCCGGCTTCCGAGCGCGGCGCCAGCGGCATTACTTAGCGTTAGTTCGATAAACTCATCAGGCTCGCCGGCGCCATCATCAAGGATGGTGTATTCAATCCATTTCGGGTCCGCGTCGCCGTCCGCCCAGGTTAATGTACCGTTCTGCGTGCCCGAATAATCGCTCGAGGCGCTGGCATCGCCGCCGCTAATGGCATAGTCCACTGCCGCGGCACCGCTGGCCCCGCCGATTCGGTTGACAATGGCGACGGCGGTTGCGAAGCCGCGTTCAGATACCGCCATCGTACTTCTCGAAAACTCAAGTTCTGCACCTTCACCAGGATCGCTGACATAAACGCTCGCGATATTCGGCGCGGACAGTGTCGCTCCGCCCGACGGTGCTGTCAGCCTGATCATAAAGCGCTCAAGTCCCTCTGTTACGCCATCGTCCAGTGCGGCGACGTTGATGATGCGATCGCTACCGTCTCCTGAAGCCCAGCTTAGTGCGCCATTGCTAACCGCCACGTCGTCACCGGAGGCTGTCGCTTCAACCAGTTCCCAGTTGACGTTGACGTTACCCTGCGTACCGCCAATGCGTTGCACGACAACGTTACCTGGCTGCGCTTCTTCTGCCGCGAATGAACGGGCGGCGAATGCGAGTGTCCCTTCGACTACATCAAGCGTGTTATCGGCGACGACATAAAAACCGCTGTCAATGTCGCTGATCAAGATGTTACCGCTGGGCAGGAACGGGTAGGTTCCCCAGGCTCCCGGGAAACCGACGGAGTCGGAGGCGGGGTAGGTGTCGAAACGGCCGACCGATGTCGGAGCCGCCGGATTCGAAATATCCAGAATGGTAAGACCGCGAGCGTAGTTGGACATGTAGTAGCGATTACCACGCACAAAACCATTGTGGTCGATAGCTGTTGTTGGTCCGGTCCAGGAGCCGGCGAGGCTCGGCGCGGTCAGGTCAGTTATAGAAAAGGCTCTGAGCGTTGTGCGCAGGCCGCGGTCACGCTCATCAGTCTCGTCCTGAACGAACATGAAATTTTTGTCCTCGGACCACCAGCCTGAGTGCACGTAATCCGCGTTGTCATAGGGGGTCCGGCTAAGGCGCACAGGATTGGCCGGCAGCGTGACGTCCCAGATATCCACGGTCGACTCATTGAAATCAAACAGAACCTCGCAGTACGGAGAGCTGCCTGCGTTGACGCACTGTGAGTCCTTGCGCGCGTCAGTTACACGCATCGATGCAGCGTCGTGCATGTACAGGCGGTCACCGCCGGGCTGTCCTGATGGAGTTGCAGGTGCTGTTATGAATATAGGTGACCGTGGATTGCTCAGGTCGTAACTGCGAAAACGACCGTCGCTCCTGTTAGGGCCGGCAAGTACGAGTATGGGCGAGGCGCCGTCCAGCGACAGGCCCGTGCTGAATTCAGTGCCGGTAATGTAAACGTTATGGGCCGCCGCAAAGTCACTGGAATAATCGACACGTGAGATGCGCTGCGGTAGTTCGCTCAGGTCAATAATGACCAGACCGTCGGAAGCGTTGTCCGCCGTGACGTAGGCGTAGGCGTTCCAGCGCCGGTCGGCTGCATTCCAGAATTGGTAGACCTTGATGTCGCGCCAGGTCGTGGCCTGGCCGTCGACAAAACCGACTTCCCGCGGTTTTTCCGGATTGCTGACATCGTAGAGCGCGGTACCGACGCTGTAGCCAACGATGGCGTACTCACGGTTACTGTTAAGGTCCATGAAGCCCCAGATATCGGCGCCACGAGCGCTGCTTGTTCGGTCTGCGATGTGAGCGAGCAGGTCGACATTATTGCAAGGAAAGGTGCCCGCAAAACCTGAGCTACACGCTGTCGCCGCCGCGCTCTTGGCGAGACTCGCCTGCGACTCGACCAGTGCTCTAGATCTTGCCGCCGTCTGTCGACTGACGCCCTTGCTATCGGCGATCACCCGAAATCCGCGCTCAAGCAACACGTCGGCATACTCGGTAGGAACGCCGACCAGCGTTGTCTCTGCGCCGTTGTGCCCCACGAAGCTATCCGACTTCCGAAATCCACCGCGTACGTCAATGGCGCCGCTCAGGAGGTAAATAACGTCTTCGACCGTGGTGAGTTCAAACGAGCCCTCGGCCACGCGAATCTGGCCGTGCTTGCCTACACGCTTCAGCGCATAGCCGATGCTTCGACACGGCGCCGCGACGTCCTGACAGGAGCCGTGGTCGACACCGTCAGGTGCAACAAAGAGAGGCGGCTCGTCGGTATCGGCAAGTACAGGTCCGCAAAACACGCAGAAGGCTAGGGCCGACAGGGCGATCGAGAGGCAGCGAGGCATTTGTTGAACCCGGGTTGCTAAGATCACTCTATAATAACGGCTAATCACCCTCAGCTTCTCCCCGAAAACCCAATTCTGTGAAATCGCACTCTTTGACGTTCAGAGCAGGCGCAGGCGCCCTGCGTTCCATTCGCGAGAATGGTTTTGACATATCGTCCGTGGGTACCATCGCCGGAGCCTCTGGCGGCGCCAAATGGTTGGTCTTGAGTCAGCTCGATCGGGCGATTCTCGGCAACCTGGTACCCAGGATGAAGAATCCGGTCCACCTGATCGGCTCGTCGATCGGTTCGTGGCGCTTTGCCTGCTATGCGCAGAAAGATCCGGTCGCGGCAATCGAGCGGCTCGAATATGCGTATCTAGAGCAGACTTATTCAGAGAAGCCGGACATTCATGAAATAACGGCAAAGAGTCGCGAGATACTCGAACATGTACTTGGCAAAACCGGTGTCGATGAAATCTTGTCAAATCCGTTGTTTCGCATGCACGTTATGGCGGTGCGTAGTAAGCATGTCACGGCGACGGAGAATCGCGGCTTGCTCGCGGCGAGCCTCATAACGGCGGCGGCTCTCAATGCGGTAAGCCGCAAAAGCCTCGGGCTGTTCTTCGAGCGCGCATTGTTCTTCGACAAGCGCGACGTGCCACCTTTCTTCGACCTGCTTGGTTTCCCGATTCAGCGTATTGAAATGTCGGCTGCGAATCTCGCCGATGCCGTGATAGCGACCGGGTCTATTCCACTGGTACTGACCGGGGTACGGGATATTGCGGGCGCGGCACCGGGTGTCTATCGTGACGGCGGCGTTATCGACTATCACCTGGATTTGCCGCACAGTGACCGCGAGCGCATGACGCTATTTCCACATTTCTACGAACGCATTGTGCCGGGCTGGTTTGATAAGAAACTGAAATGGCGACGGCCGCATCCCGGCAATGTCGATCGCACAATTCTGATTAGCCCGTCTGCGGAGTTTGTAGCCAAGCTGCCAAATGCCAAGATTCCGGATCGCAGTGATTTTGCGAAGTACACACCGAAGGAGCGGGTCATTGCCTGGCGATCCTGCGTCGCGGCCTGTGAGCAACTGGCCGATGAATTCAACGAGGTTCTGGAGAGCGATCAGCTGGCGGCACGCCTCAAGCCGCTGTGGTAATCTGACGCGAAAATAACAACGAAGGGACAGGCGGTGGAAAAGACACCATCGACAATCGCCCGGCCGTATCCAGAGCTTACCTGGATTGCGTTGGTCACAGGCTGGTTCATAGGCGTCATCATCGCGGTAGCGATTGGTTACGCAGCGCTGATTCTCGGCTTTTCGATCGAGGGATCTGAGCTTGCGGCGATCTTGGGCTTCGGCATTCTGCGTGGCATGTTTCGCCGCAAGAGCATCGTCGAGAACAATATCGTACAGACTATCGCCAGCGGCGTGAACGGTGCGTCATCGGGAATGATGTTTTCGGTTCCCGCGCTTTTTCTGCTCGGCTTCGGTGACCGCTTCGACCCGGTTATCCTGACCTTCGGTTGTATCGCTGGTGCTTTCCTCGGCATTGCGTTCATCATTCCATTACGCAAGCACATGATCGACTTCGAGCGGCTGACTTACCCGGGCGGTGTTGCGGTGGCAACGATTCTGAAGTCACCGGGTGCAGGTGTGCGCAAAGCGATTATGTTGCTGATCGCTGCGCTTATCAGCGCATTTGTTCATTTTGTGACCATCCAGACGGACGTCGACAAATTGAATCTCGGCGAAATTGTCGGCTTGCCGGATTACATGAACGGCATCTGGTTCCTGTCGTTGATGACCGTCGGTGTCGGCTTTATCGCCGGTCGTGGCGGTATCGCATTCATCATTGGTGGCTTCGTTGCCTACTGGTTTCTGTCACCCATGCTGGCAGCCACGGGCAGCTTCCCAGTCGATGCGGTTGGGGCGGCAATCAGCGATCCTGGGGCGCTGCGAACTATGCTGTATCGCCCGCTCGGCATCGGCATGCTGATCGGCGGTGCGATCATGGGCGTCATACTTGCGTTTCCGCTCATAGTCAGCGCAATTCGTTCGATGCAAAAAGCCGCAGGCGTGTCATCGGATGCTTCGAACGACGAATTGCCGATCAAGATGCTGTACTTCGCGATTGTCGGTGCCGTAATCCTTCTCACCATCATGGCCATAACGTCGGTCGAGTCTATCGGCCTCGGTCGCGGCATCGCGATGGCATTGCTCGGCACGCTGTGGATCTGGATGGCCGGCATCATTCTCTCTGAGGCGATCGGACGAACGAACTGGTCGCCGCTGTCCGGGATGACACTGGTTGGTATTACGCTTTTGATTGTCGTCACCCACGGCATGGAACGCAGTGACTCGATTATCGCCGCACTGATGGTTGGTGCCGCAACCTGTGTGGCGATGTCGCAAGCTACGGACCTGATGCTCGATCTCAAAACCGGTTATCTGGTTGGCGCAACGCCGCGTATGCAACAGATTGGCCAGTTCGCCGGCGCGTGGCTTGGCCCGATCGTCGTTATCTTCGTGATATTTGCGCTTGACGCGTCCTATGGCCTCGGCAGCGAGAAGCTGCCGGCGCCTCAGGCGCAGGCGCTTGCCAGCACCATCGACGGCATCCTTGGTGGTGACGTGCCGACTGAGAAATACATGGCGGGTGCTGTATTGGGCGGTATCCTGTCCGCCGTGATGGGCGGTCTGGGCATAACGGTCGGGCTGGGTTTCTACCTGCCGTTCTATATTGTCCTGACCTATTCGCTCGGCACGCTGGCCCGCGAGATTTCCAACCGTGTGAAAGGCAACGGTTGGAGCGAGGAGGTGGGCATCCCGATTGCGGCCGGGCTGATCATAGGCGAGGCGCTTGTGGGCGTCGGGAACGCGCTCGTCATCGTGTTCGCGTAGCTAGGGGGAGACAGAGAAATGAAACAAATCGGCTATTTCCTACTGGGAGCGGGATTCCTGGCTGGGGCATTCGCAACGTCGCTCGACGTTCAGGAAGTTAACTGGGAAGTCTTTGCCATTGCGGCTGTCGCCGCCGTTATCGGTCTGATCCTTGTGAAGCGGCAGGCGTCGGCTCTCGCGCGATCGGATACTGTGCTTGAACTCAATCGCGGCGAGCTCAAAGAATCGATTCACAACGTCGTTCGCGACCTGAATGCACTTACCACGACGGCGGCAACCTCCGGTGCCGAACTGCGCGAGAAGATCGACCTGCAGCTACGAAACGACCTTCGTCGTTTTGCAGACGCGCGCGAGAGCATGGTGCATCTGTTTGGCCTGCAATCTTACGCGGACATCATGAGTAGTTTTGCGACTGGCGAACGTTACATCAATCGTGTCTGGTCGGCCTCGGCGGACGGCTATGATGAGGAAGCGACGGTTTACCTTAGCAAGGCAGCAGCGCAGTTTGTCGAAGCGGAGGCGCTGTTGACAAAGGCGACTCAAGGCACGGCGTAGGTCAGACCTGGGGCTCCGGTGTGGCTGCCGAGTGTCGGCAGCGGGTGGTCATCTCTTTCTTCAGCGCCTCGACGTCCTCGTTCATCAGGTGGTCCGTGCTGTCTTTCCACCCGCGTAGCATGCCAATGTTGCGTTCGTTGACGAGAAGATGATTTTCATTGTTCTGTTCCGTTATTTCCCATCCCGGAGCCGCGATGACTGATCGGACGCGGATCTTATGGCCGAGTAGTTCGGTAAATTCTTTTTCGAGACGCCTGGTTCTTGCCGCGATGTCGACAATGGACTCGCTGTTGTCTGAATTTGAAAATTGCAGCGCGTTGCCATGCAGGCGGACACTGCTGCCAGCACGAGCACGTTTCGCAACGACATTGATCGCGTAGAGCCCGGACTGGCCAATAACAACATGATCGACGATACCTGCGCTGGTCGCAGCATCATGGAACACCTGCGTTATGCCAGTTGAGATCTGCAGTAGTTGATGGCCAATCGCGATATTCGCATCTCGGAGAAACTTGACCTGCCGTCGCGCGACGATGGTTTTGCCCAGCTGGAAGGTGGCCAGTACGACAGCGACAGCGAGAAAGATGAGCTGCAAATAGAGCTGCCAGTCCGGGTAACCCGCGAAAAGCTGTTGTGCCTGAAGTACGTAGGCCGCCGCAAAAAGAACCGCGAAAACAAGTGCCGCACCGAGGTAAATAGATTGGGACGTCGACAGCCGATCGAGTTCGTCGCGAAAGCGCTGCGCGGCCTCGTGCATGATGCTATCGGGGAACAAGGGCCCCGAACCTACTGTCCGTGACAGGGCGCTCCAAAATTTGGCGACCAGCAGAAAAAATATGGTGCTGGCTAACGCAACGGTAGCTGCTCCGCTTATCGCCTCGATATTCATTGTGTACTTCTCAAGTCGCTTTCAGCGTCTGAGGGTAGCCCCCAACCGGGCCAGGCACTGTGACATGCGTCACACTGGGCAGCCAATAGCGGCAGCGGAACCCGCAGTTTTCAGTATTCATTCAGGCTCGGGGGTGTATTTGTGAATATCGTCACGGCAGGCATCGGCATCGGTCGGTAGCGTTGATGAAACAAATTTTTCGCAGATAATGGATGGAGCATCTCATGAACCGCAATTGGAACCTGATCTGGATGGCACTTATGGTGCTGGGGCTGAACGGCTGCGCCTCCATGAGTGGAGATGAATGCATAACCAGCGACTGGGCAGCGATTGGCTATGAAGACGGTGCGCGCGGTTACACCACGGATCGAATCACAGAACGTCGCAAAGCATGCGCCAAGCACGGCGTCACGCCGGATTTCGCAGCGTATCAAAGCGGTCGCGAACAGGGACTGGCGGAGTATTGTCAGCCCGGTCGCGGCTTCAATGTTGGTTCAAATGGTGGGCGCTATAACGGCATCTGCAGTGTCGATCTCGAGGCGGATTTTCTCGAAGCCTACAACGCTGGCCGGCATCTCTATATTTTGCGCGGAAACGTCAATCGTGCGAGCTCCGCAATCAATTCCAAACAGAATGAGATTGATCGTATCAAGGACGACATGCGTATGAAGGAAGCGGCGCTGATCAGCGACGAGACGACCACCGAGGAGCGTGTGCTGCTACTGGTCGATTTAAAAGACCATTCGGAGAGAACCGGTCAACTCGAAGCGGAAATCCAGGATCTCTACGAGCAGCGCGCGTATTCCCAGGCTGAGCTGGACAATTATCAGGTTGCGCTGCTGGACTACGGATACTAGTACTGCATCGTCGCGCCGCGAGCCAATCCTAGAAATTCATGGCTTTGGTCGAACGACGTCGGTCGCGCCGGTCGCGCCGTTCCACCTTGAACGTGCCCGTTCCGCCGCCATAGGTGGCCGGATTGAACGGGCTACGCCGATCATTACCGGAACGCCTGTCGCTGTGATGGGCGAATCCACACCGACACTCAGACGCGTCGCAGCCGGGTAGCGGTATTTGTGGCGCGGCGCCGGAAAGAAAGCGTCGGCCCGTCATTGCCTTTGCAGCGTCGCAAGCATTGCTGGAGTATTTCAGAGAGACAGCATGAAAAGCTGAAGTTGCTTCAGTTACTTTGGCTGGCGAAGATTTTATTGCGGGCTGTTCGGAATCATTGCGGCGAATGCGTATGACCAGCCAGGTAACGGATAACAGCAAAGCCAAGACCAGCAAAAGCTCTTTCAACGTCGCGCCCCTCAGTGCATCGATGACGGCGCATTATTGGCCAGGCGCCTTGCCTCCTTTATAGCACGTATCGACCGCTTATTTGGTCGCAGATTACCGAATATTCGGTGACGGTTAGATTATGGCAACCCCGAACAGGTTTTGATGAAAGTATAAGACGGCGCCGAACGCAGCCGATCCGATAACCAGCGGAATAAGATCGTACTTGATGGCTGCCGGTCCCGGTTTGCGCCAGGGCCCCTCGCGGCGATTGATCAATACGATTTCGAGTAAGGCCCAGATGCTGAAGCCGCCGAACAGGGCCAGCGAGCGACTGTCACCGTTGCTCAGGAGATGTGCGATACCCCACAACAGTGTCCCGGTCATCTGCGGATGTCGAATGAAGCGTTTGATGTTGCCAGCGAATTGCGAGGCAAAGAAAAGCACCAGTCCGGCAAGGACCAGTACTCCGACGATCGGGCTGCCGGCCATTGGTGCGGTATAGAGCCCTTGCGGCAGTGCGGATCTCCAGCCAACTACGATTATTACCAGAGAGCCGATGATCACAAGTGAAAACAGCCCTCGATAGGGATCCTTGCCAAACCTTTCTTCCACACGACTCCTCAATCCAGGTGCCGCGGCCTTGAACAGATGGGCGGCACTCCAGAGGATGACGCCGGCGATCAACAGTGACATGCTAGATTTTCCTGATGGTAGCTCGAAGGCCGCCAGTATACCGTTTCATGCTAAGTTTGAGGGGCAGCGACGATCAGGATAGAACGGAGGATGGGCTTATGAAGACGAATGGCAAGTTGATGGACATGCTCACCGGCTATGCGGCATCGCACCAGCACCCGTTCAATGTATTTGTACACATGATCGGTATTCCGACGATTATGCTCGGCGTGATGATTCCGCTAACGTGGGTAACCATTGAATTAGACGCCTTCAGCTTCAATTTGGCGCATGTTCTGATCGTGGCTTTCTTCGTCTTCTACGTCACGCTCGATTTTATTTTTGCTATCGTTTTCCTGGTCGCCGCATTTTTTCTGCAGATGCTGGCGGCGAAGCTCGGCTCATATCCGGGTAGTACCGGCTGGATTATTGCTGCTGTTGCGTTTTTCGGTGGTTATGCCGCCCAGTTTGTCGGCCATGCTGTCGAGAAGTCGATGCCGGTGCTTGTCAAGCATCCCGTTCAGGCGAACCTGGCCGCACCGTTCTTCACCGTAGTCGAGCTCTTCAGTATCGTTGGCTTGCGTGATGAGCTTTTCCAGGAAGTCCAGAACCAGATCCAACAGCGTCAATCGCAGCAGGCAAGCTGACGACACGATGATGGAAAAATGGGGTGCAGGTCTGGCATGCGTCGGCTTTGAACTGAACCCCGGGGTACCCCGATGAATCCGGTCGTGCACCAACTGACCTGGCAAGGGCTCGCTCTGGCATTTGTTCCAACCGTGGTCGTCATTGCCATCCTGTTTCGTTGGTCAGCGGGCGCACAAACAGCGATTTACGCAACGCTCCGCATGCTGATTCAGCTACTGTTGATTGGCTATGTGCTCGTTTATATATTCGAGGCCGACCAACCCGCGATTATCGTTGCCGTCATCGTGATCATGCTGTTGTCGGCGAGCTGGATCGCCATACGGCCGTTACAGCACAGAGGCCGTCGCGCTTATTTACACGCGCTTGCTGCAATATCGGTCGGCGGCTTGTTGACGCTGGCTTTGGTTAGCCAGTTCGTGATCGGCGTCGAACCCTGGTTCAGTCCGCGCTACCTGGTGCCGCTGGGCGGCATGATTTTCGCCGCAGCAATGAACACCGTAAGCCTGGCGGCAGAGCGCGCGCATGCCGAAAGAGAACGGGGTGCCTCGTGTCTTGAGGCCCGCCGAGTTGCCCTGCAGGCATCGTTGATTCCAACGGTCAATTCGCTGTTTGCCGTCGGGTTGGTGACATTGCCTGGCATGATGACGGGACAGATACTGTCGGGTATCTCACCGCTGGTCGCGGCCAAGTATCAAATCGTAGTTATGTCGATGATATTCGGCGTGTCGGGTTTGTCGGCGGCGATCTTTCTCGTGCTCGAGCATCGGGGTCGCTATGAAATCTGACAGGATCGGAATTACCGTTTGTGTGAGCAGGCAACGACAGGAGTCATTAGCGGTATTAATGACCTGAGCAAACTGACGGTTCAGGTTTGTGCTTTTAACTAGCGGCGAGTTTCAGGTGTCCAGCCAGGACCGCGCACGACTCGACCTGGGGTGGCGCCCGTATGCTCTCCATCCTTCAAAACCTGCTCGCCATTGACGAACACGTGCACCATACCGGTCGCGTACTGGTGTGGCTCCACAAACGTTGCGTGGTCCTGAATCGTCTCCGGATTGAACACGACGACATCGGCGTAGAAGCCTTCCTTTAGCTCACCGCGTCGATCGATCTTGAGGTTCTGTGCTGGTAGTGCAGCGAGTTTGCGAATGGCGTCCTGAAGCGTAAGGACTTTTTCTTCGCGAACGTACTTTCCTAGCACGCGCGCGAAACTGCCGTAGGCGCGCGGATGTGGGTTGCTTTTCAGAAACACACCTTCCGGTGCCAGCGAGGCTTCATCCGAATTGAAGCTCACCCATGGTAGAGAAACCGCTCGCCGGACGATGTCTTCCGACTGGGTGAAATATACGGTTCCAATACGACTGCCGTCTTCGACGATCAGGTCGAGAATAGTCTCTTCGGCGCTCGTACCGCGCATCGCCGCGACTTCGGCAACGGTCTTTCCGGTCAGCGGCTTCAATGCGTCGTTCTTGAAGCCAACCATCAGGATATTCTCTGGTGAGCCGGCCATCAGGAACATGTTCTCCCAGTCATCCGAAGGCGTGTTCATTTCACGGATGATCCGTTCCCGCAGCGCCGGGTCGGCCATTCGTTCCAGGGAAACAGCAAACCCGCCTTCCTGCACCCAGGGCGGGACGGTGACATTCAGTCCGGTTGCACCAGCGGGGTAGGTGTAGACATCGGCGGTTATCTGCAGGCCTTCGGCTCGCGCGGCTTCGACCATTTCAACTGCCTTATCAAACAGCGGCCAGTTGGATTGGCCGGACGACTTCAGATGATAAATCTCTGCACGGATTTCCGCTTCTCGCGCGATGGTCAACAATTCCTCAATAGCCTCGATCATGTGGGCGCCCTCATCGCGCATGTGCGAGATGTACATGCCGTCGTATTCTGCGGCGACCCTGGATAATTCGATCAACTCGTCGGTATCTGCAAAGAGGCCGGGCGGGTACATCAGCGAGGAAGCCACACCCAGTGCGCCGTCTTCCATGGCAGCACGCACGAGCGAGCGCATCTTTTCGAGCTCATCAGCTGTTGGCGGGCGGTCGTCATGACCGATAACGTACCGGCGTGGGGTTCCCGAACCGATAAAGGAAGCGACATTCGGGGAAATACCACGTCGCGCGAGAAACCGCAGGTACTCATCCAGGGTTGTCCATTCAATGTTGTAGTGAATGTCAGACTGCAGGCTGACCAGTTCCTTTTTCATGTCGTCGCTGAGCGGTCCCATGGATTCGCCTTCGCCCATGACTTCGAGCGTCACACCTTGGCGGATATTGCTTTGGGAACGACCGTCCTCAATGAGCGACTCGTTGGCCCAGGACATCATGTTCACAAAGCCTGGGGCGACGGCGAGCCCTGCTACGCTGATTTCACGGGCTGCTGAAGCCTTGCCAAGCTCTCCCAATGCGATGATTTTGTCGCCTTCTATCGCGATGTCGCCCATGTAGGGTTCCGTGCCGCTGCCATCATAAATGGTGCCGCTACGAAGGATTAAGTCATACGATGGGGAAGGTGTGCAGGCCGCCAGAATCAAAGCCGCAATGATGGTGCTAATGGACAGCATGAGCGTGCGATGAATCGAGTTCATGAATCTTCCCCTGACCTTAGAATAGTGACCTGACCAACAACAAGAACCCGAGCGCCGCCAGCGGTATGCCTAGCGGCGCGCCGATGATGCTGAGTGTAACGAGCACGCCGCCAATCATGAGGCCGAGACCCAAGAGCGCGCACAGCAGGCGACCGACGATGTTGAGTATGAAGGTTAGCAAGCGCCAGACCGCATAGAACGGCCAAAGAAGAATCGGTACGCGGGTCTCAGTAGAGTCATTCATGCTGCGCTATTCTACAGTCAGTCCGCTGCTAAACACGAGCCAGCTTCACCGCAAGGAAGATGTACTATGAACTCCAATGTCCATCCCCTTGTGGCGACACTCGTCATTTTCCTGGCCATTTTGGCTGTCGGCATATGGGTGTGGGGCTCCGGCAAAGCCGCAAATATCGGCGGTCCCTCAGAACTGCGTATCGACCCTGACGGTCATCTCTACGTTCAGATTCAAAACCAGCTTGTAGAGCATGATGCAGATGGCACGTTCCTGAAGACTCATGACCTCACTGAAATCGGAGTGGATCTGTTTCTCGGTTCCTTTTCCTTCTTTTCGAATGGCGATGTCCTGTTACGCCTTGGTCCCGATCCGCGAAGCTTCGCCGATAATATTCGGGCTTTTCAACGCAAAACGAATTCGCAATCGCTCAAACCGGTTACGCCCGACACGGGATTGTATCGCTGCAACCTGGATGCCAGGGACTGCAGAATTTTTGGACAGCAGGCCATTGATTTTAAGGCGGCGCACGGTATGTCCATCGAGCGGCAGACGGATGACGTCTATATCTCCGATACAACGCGACACGTGCTTTACAAATTCTCCGCGAATGGTGAGTTTCTTGCCGGGCCGGTTGGCGGATTCAGGTTCCCGAATCAGATACAGGTCAGTGGCGAGCAGCTTCTGGTCGCCGATACAAATCACCACGTTATCCGAATTGTCGACGCTCGATCCGAATCATTCGGCGGTGATCTCACAAGCAATGACGTCGTTCCAGCTGAAGCACGTGCGGCCGGCCAAATATGGCCAAGTCACTTTGCGCGCGTCGGTGACGAGTGGTGGGTCAACAACATGCGAACCAACATGAATGAAGGTGGGATCTACATTTTTGACGACAATTGGCACTATGCCCGTAGAGTCAGATTGCCTCGAGGCGCAGATCCGATTTCACTCATTTCGTTTAACGACGAAGTACTGGTCAGCGACTGGAACAACGATCGAGTGCACCGCATTTCGAGGGCCGGAGAGCGACTGTCAGACTTCGACTCAGAAGGCTTGCGTCTAATACTGGAAGAATCGAATGAGCTGCGCTGGCGCTATGAGGTATACAAATACCTGGGCGTTTTGTTATTCGCGCTGGTGCTCGGTGGACTGATGGTTCGGGCTCTGGCCGTCAGCATGTCTGCCAGACCACGTTAGCTGTTCAAACTGATATCGCGGATGCGTTGACCTTGAATGACGCTATCTCGCTCCGTTTACGTGGCTATTTCACTGCCTGGATTTATCTTAACGTCGACAATTCTGTCGATATCTTCAACCGTGGCAATCCGTACTGAGGCGTTATTACTCCCAGAAAAACCACGGTTTCGTCGCGTATTAGCGTTTGGCTACTGGATTGCGGTCAAATTCGCAGTATTTTTACGTATCGCGCGCCGCTATGCAGACGGATAGCGTTTGTCAGATATTCACTTCACCAGCCAACCAACCCGACGCAGCGCACCTTGTGAAAACCATAATCGAGCCATTCAAGATAAAGATGGTAGAACCCATCAGGCTGACGACGCGACAGCAGCGCGATGACCTGATTAAAGCTGCTCATTACAATCCGTTTCTGTTGAGTGCCGAGGACGTCATTATTGATTTGTTGACCGATTCGGGCACCAGCGCCATGTCGGCAGAGGCCTGGGGTGCGATGATATGCGGGGACGAATCGTATGCCGGCGCACGTAGCTGGTATCGCTTTCGCGATACGGTCAAAGATATTTTCGGATTTGACCAGATCATCCCAACTCATCAGGGGCGCGCTGCGGAGCGCATCCTGTTTGGCATCCTGGTGCAATCGGACTCGATCGTTCCGAACAACACCCATTTCGATACCACGCGAGCGAATATTGAATTCTGCGGCGGAAGGGCTCTCGATATTCCCTGTGCCGAGGCCGACGACCTTGATTCAGACTACCCGTTCAAGGGCAACATCGATTTGGTGGCGCTCGAACAAATCGTTGCGGAAAAGGGCGCCAACCGTATTCCTCTAATCATGGTCACGGTCACGAATAACTCCGGCGGTGGCCAACCGGTCTCTATGGCCAACATCCGCGAGATCAGCCGAATCGCGAACAGTGCTGGCATTCCTTTCTATATCGACGCCTGTCGCTTCGCGGAGAATGCACACTTCATAAAACGACGCGAACCCGGCTACGAAAATACACCAACTATCGAGATCGCCCGCGAGATGTTCAAGTATGCAGACGGTTGCACGATGTCGGCCAAGAAAGACGCCTTCGCAAACATCGGCGGGTTTTTGTGCACCAATGATGCCAACCTGGCACAGCAGGAACGCAATCTGCTGATTCTCACGGAGGGTTTCCCGACCTACGGGGGTCTGGCCGGGCGCGATCTAGATGCGATTGCCGTCGGCTTGCGCGAAATTCTGGATGAGAATTATCTCGATTACCGGCTGCTATCCACGCGCTACGTCGTTCAGCATTTGCGTGATGCGGGAATCCCCGTGGTTGCGCCCGCTGGCGGACACGCCGTGTATCTCGATGCCAGGCGCTTTCTTCCGCATATAGAGTCGTTGCAGTATCCGGGCCAATCGCTGGCGGTTGAACTGTATCGGGAGGCCGGTATTCGAGGCGTTGAAATCGGCTCCGTAATGTTTGGTGCCGACCCGCACAGCGGAGAAGAGCGTGCCGCTCGTCTTGAGCTTGTGCGGCTGGCAATTCCACGCCGAGTCTATACGCAAAGTCATATGGACTATGTCCTCGAAGGCATCAACCTCGTTTGGGAAAGAAGAGAAGATATTCGAGGAATGCGAATCGTACGGGCACCAAAATTCTTACGGCATTTCACGGCCGAGTTCGACTGGATCTGAAGCACCAGGGCATGCTTCCCCTAAATGGTTCCTGGAAAACTATGAATACGCTAGAAAAAGACAAACGTACCTGGGCTGAGCCCTACAAGATAAAGATGGTCGAAATTCTCAAGATGACCACGCATAAGGAAAGGCAAGTGGCCATTCAGGAAGCCGGCTACAACACCTTTCTGACCCGAAGCAAAGACGTTTACATCGACCTGTTAACCGACTCCGGCACCGCCGCAATGAGCGACAGGCAATGGGCCGGCCTAATGCTGGGTGATGAGGCCTATGCTGGAAGTGAAAATTTCTACCACCTCGAAACGGTGATCGGGGAGTACTACGGCTACAAACACATGGTACCAACGCACCAAGGCCGGGGGGCTGAAAACCTCATGTCACAAATCATGATCAAAGCGGGTGATCATGTGCCTGGAAATATGTATTTTACGACAACTCGTCTGCATCAGGAGCTGGCTGGCGGCACTTTCGTCGATGTCATTGTAGACGAAGCGCATGATCCGGGAAGTACCTTCCAGTTCAAAGGCAATGTCGATATCAACAAGCTGGATCGGCTGGTTAAGGAGGTCGGTGCAGAACGCGTGCCTTATATAAGTCTCGAAGGCAACGTCAACATGGCGGGTGGCCAGCCGTTCTCCATGGCCAACCTGAAAGAACTTCACGCTTACTGTCGCAAGCACGGCATTCCGATCATGCTCGATGCAACGCGCACTATTGAGAATGCCTGGTTCATACGTGAGCGGGAAGACGGCTATGCAAGAAAATCAGTCCGGGAAATTCTGCGAGAAATTTGCGACCTGACGGATGGCTGCACTATGTCGGCCAAGAAAGATGCGCTCGTCAATATTGGAGGCTTTTTTGCGTGCAACGACGATGCATTGTACCGACAAGCTCAAAACCTGGTAGTCGTCTATGAGGGTTTGCACACCTACGGTGGCCTCGCAGGAAGGGACATGGAGGCCATGGCGCAGGGTATTCGCGAAGCCGTTGTGGAAGAGCACCAGGCCGCGCGTATCGGCCAGGTACGTTACCTGGGCGAAAGGCTTGCGACTGCGGGCATCCCTATAGTCCTGCCTATCGGGTCGCATGCAGTATTCATCGACGCTAAGCGTTTCCTGCCGCACATCGACCAGGATGACTATCCTGCTCAGGCACTGGCGGCCGAGCTTTACCTCGAAGCAGGAATTCGAACGATGGAGCGAGGTAACGTTTCTGCTGGACGTGATCCAAAGACCGGCAAGAACCGGCGCCCACCGCTGGAGCTTGTACGTCTGACGATCCCGCGCCGCGTCTATACGCAGGCACATATGGACGTCGTGGTCGAATCGGTAATTGATGTCTACAAGCGACGCGCCGAAATTCGCGGATTGAAAATGGAGTATGAACCGGAGCACCTGCGCTTTTTCCAGGCCCGTTTTTCACCGCTTTCCTAACAGAGTCTGCGCAATTCAGAAGTGCGCCGCCAGCCATTCAAATGGAAGCCTGGAGGCCGTCCTGTCTGACCCCCAAACACAAAGACCCCCAGCGGGGGTCTTTAGGTGTTTGGTGCCCAGGAGAGGACTTGAACCCAGTCAATAGTGTCGCATGGCGCCCAGGCACCCGAGTGAGTTCATCGGTTCACGGTAGCCTTGGCGATTGGTTGACGCGTCGTGACATCGGGGATGCCGTCGGACATTCAAATGGAAGCCTGGAGGCCGTCCTGTCTGACCCCCAAACACAAAGACCCCCAGCGGGGGTCTTTAGGTGTTTGGTGCCCAGGAGAGGACTTGAACCTCCA
>Ga0316201_10000090_pt1 | contig 36296 bp, 32 predicted proteins | sample CS6wburrow_MG_FD_204516 | JGI IMG/M metagenome (GOLD analysis project Ga0316201, IMG submission 204516) | Coastal sediment microbial communities from Delaware Bay, Delaware, United States - CS-6 worm burrow | ecosystem: Environmental > Aquatic > Marine > Coastal > Sediment | place: USA...
GCTTCGCCAGCGGGAGCGCGGCGCGGTGCTTGGTATTCAGTTCGTCTTCTGGCTCGCGACTTTGTTCGGCCGCTGGCCGGCGCGGCAGTTCGTTCGCCTCCTAGCGGTGTTCTACGCAGCGTTCGACCGAAACGCGAACCGCGCCTCGCGGGCTTGGCTGGAACGCGTGCACTCCCGTCCGGCCACCTGGTTTGACATCTACCACCACATCTCGATGTTCGCGCAGGTTGCGCTCGATCGGATCTTCTTGCTCAAGGGCAACACGGAGATCTTCGAGGTCAAGCGCAATGGCAACGAGCATTTGATCGAGCTCGCCCGGGAGCGCCGAGGCGCGATTCTTCTCGGCGCACATCTAGGCAGCTTCGAGGCGATGCGGGTCAGCGCAGACGAGGAGTCGTTTCCGGTGAGCATCGTCGGCCACTTCGAGAACGCCCGTATGATCAATGCGCTCCTGTCCGAAATCGCCCCTGAGATGGCCGACAGCGTGATTCACGTTGGCGACGATCCCGTCGGCTTTGCCCTGGCGATCCGAGACCGCCTCGCTCGAGGCCACATGATCGCGGTTCTCGGAGATCGCGTCGGCCTCAACGAAAAGACAGTGAGCGTTGATTTTTTCGGCAAATCTGCACGTTTTCCCGCGGCGCCCTTCATTTTGGCGGCGGCACTTCGAGCCCCCGTTTACCTGGTGTTCGGTCTATATTACGAACCAAATCGCTACGAGCTCTTCTGCGAGCCCTTTGCAGAGCGCATCGAGCTACCCCGTGCCGAGCGGGGTGACGCCCTGCAACGGATGGTTCAGCAGTACGCGAATGCGGTGGAGCGATTCTGCCGGAAGGCACCCGATAACTGGTTCAACTTCTATGACTTCTGGGGCGAACAAGACAATGGCGGCGACTGATGCGGCGCGAGAGGTGCGTGGCGCCATCGAGGTAGGTGCAGAGCCCCTGAGCATCGATGACGTCGTCGCCCTATCGGAGGGCGTCGTCATCCCGCAGCTGAGTAGGGCCGCGCGCGAGCGCATGCAGTCCAGCGCCGATCTGGTAGCGCGGCTCCACGAGGACGAGGCGCACATCTACGGGGTGACGACCAGCGTGGGTGCATCGGTAGGCACCCATGTGCCCCGGCTGTTTTCGCGGGACCTTTCGCTCAATATCCAGCGGATGCACGGCTGCGGCACCGGGCAGCACTTGAGCGAGCAGCAAACCGCAGCAGCCTTGGCGGTACGATTGTCGTCGCTATCGCGGGGGCTCAGCGGCGTCCGGCCCGTCGTCGCCGATCGCTTGATCGACTTTCTCGAACATCGAGTTCTGCCGCTCATTCCGTCGGAGGGCTCGGTTGGCGCGAGCGGCGACCTCACCCCACTTTCCTATGTGGCCGCTGCCTTGGTCGGTGAGCGTGAGGTTCGATTCAACGACGAGATCGTCGACGCCAGTGAGGCGCTCGAGGCGATCGGTGAAGCGCCCTTGACCCTTGGTCCCCGAGAGGTGCTGGCGCTGATGAATGGCACCAGCGTCGCGACCGCCATCGCCTGCCTCGCGTGGGCGCGCGCCCGCGAGCTGAGCCGTCTTGCTGCCTGCTTGACCGCCATGTGCTCCGAGCTGGTCCACGGCAATCCGACCCACTTCGATGCATTCGTACACGGTGCGAAGCCGCACGTGGGTCAGGTGCTTGCCGCGCGCTGGATTCGCGAGGACCTGGGCTACGATAGATCGGAAACCCGGGCGGGCGTCCGTCTTCAGGACCGCTACTCGATTCGCTGCGCTCCGCACGTCATCGGTGTGGCGCTCGATTCGCTACGCTGGAGTCAATCGACTCTCGAGACGGAGTTCAATGGCGTCAGCGACAACCCGCTCGTCGATGTCGAAGCCGGGCGGGTCGTTCACGGTGGTAATTTCTATGGAAGCCACGTCGGCTTCGCTTGCGACACCCTCAAAGTGGCGATTGCCAACATCGCATGCCTTCTCGATCGCCAGCTCACGCTCCTCTGCAATCCCGCCGAGAATGACGGGCTCCCAGCGAACTTGGTCGGTGTGCAAGACGCGAAGTCATGCTCTCATAACGGCTTCAAGGCGGTCACAATCGCGGCATCGGCCTTGGCTGCCGAGGCACTTAAAATGACCATGCCGGCCAGCGCATTCAGTCGCAGCACCGAGCAACACAACCAGGACAAGGTGCCCATGGCCACCCTAGCGGCCCGCGACCTCGCTCGGGTCGTCGAAATCACCGAACAGGTTGCGGCGATGATGACGCTTGCGTGCTGCCAGGCCGTCGACCTTCGCGATGACGCTTTGAACTTCTCCGAGCGCGCCTCGGCCATGCGCTCGGCCGTGCGCGAAGCGGTTCCTACCCTGGGTCCCGATCGACGAATGGACATCGACATTGCAGCGGTGCTCGACCTGCTTCGAGGGCACGCTTTGCCTCATGGTTCGGACGCGCTCACATGAAGCGAGACGCGCACGCCGTCAGCATCGAGGCCACGGTGCCATTTCATTTCTGCGACCCATTGTTTGTCGCCTGGCACGGCCGCTACTTCGAGTACTTCGGCATGGCTCGGGCCGAGCTCATGAAGAGCCGGAAACTCGACGTCCCCGAGATTCGCGACCTCGGCTACCGGATGTACATGACCGACGTCCGCTGCCGCTACACGTACCCGCTTGGCTACGGGGACGACCTGCGCATCACTGCATGGTTCACGGCGGCGACCCCGCTGATCCGTGTGGCCTACACCATCACGAACCTAACCCACGGCCGAAAGAGCGCTCGGGCGTACACTGAAATCGCTACGACCGACGCCGCGGGAGCGCTCTTGTTGCAGACCCCCGCTGTCATTCTCGAGCGCCTGCCTGCCGAGCTGCGCGGCGAAGTGCGATGACGGGGAAGCCTGCACCTCGCGCACTGGTGACCGGAGCGAGTCGTGGCATTGGCGCCGCGATTGCCAAAGAGCTGGCTTCGATGGGGCACTCGGTCATCCTCAACTACCGTTCCAATCAGAGAGCGGCCGAAGACGTTCAGGCGGAGATCCGCAAAGCCGGCGGCGAAGCAAGCCTCTGCGGTTTCGACGTGCGCGATCGCGAGACGGCATCCGCTGCGATCGAAGGCTTGCTTCGCGAAGACGAGCGTCCGATTGGTATACTCGTCAACAACGCGGGCGTCGCCGCCGATGCCGCATTTCCTGCAATGACTTGGGATGCCTGGGAGCAGGTGACTCGCACCACGCTCGACGGCTTCTATAACGTCACCCATCCGCTCGTCATGCCGATGGTGCGCCAACGCTGGGGGCGAATCATCAGCCTGTCGTCTATTTCCGGCCTTCGAGGAAACCGCGGCCAGGTCAACTACGCAGCGGCCAAGGCGGGCATCGTAGGCGCAACGAAGTCGCTCGCGATCGAGCTGGCGAAGCGCAAAATCACCGTCAACTGCGTCGCGCCCGGGCTCATCGACACCGAGATGATTCAAGAAGTGCCCGACTTCGTCCTGAAGCAGATGATCCCCGCCGCCAGGGTCGGCCAGCCCGAGGAGGTTGCGGCGTTGGTTGGTTTTCTCGCCAGCGATCGGGCGAGCTACATCACGGGCCAGGTGATCCGGGTCGATGGAGGATTTGTATGACCGCGTCACGGCTTTGGGACGTGATCGTCGTCGGTGCAGGGCCTGCGGGCTCGACCGCCGCCGCGCTCTTGGCAGGGCGCGGATTCGACGTGCTGGTCTTGGAGAAGGACGAGTTCCCGCGTTTTCACATCGGCGAATCACTCCTGCCAGCCGGTCTCACCGTGTTGAACGACCTCGGGATCGAGCCCGATCATGATGCCTTCATGTTCAAGCGAGGTGCCCAGTTCCTGCGCGAGTCGACCGGCTTGCTGTCCTCCTTTGATTTCTCCGATGCGTTGGGAGGACCACCGCGTCATGCCTGGCACGTCGAGCGCGCGAGCTTCGACACGATGCTACGCGACAAGGCTTCCGCCCGCGGAGCACTGGTGCGGCACGGTGTGAGCGTGATCGACATGCAGGTCGACGCAGAATCGGCCTCGGTGCGGAACTCATACGGCACCGAGCGCGCGCGCTTCATCGTCGACGCCAGCGGGCAGGATCGCTTCGTCGCGAAGCTTCGCCACGCCACCGTTCCGTACTCTCAATTCGGGAAGGCCGCCGCGTTTGCGCACTTCAGCGGCCTATCCGACGAAGCCTTGGAGGTCATCGGTCCGGGAAGCGACATCCGTATCATGATGGTCGAAGGGGGCTGGCTCTGGGTGATTCATCTGCCTGGTCGCCGGCTCAGCGTGGGCCTGGTGTCGAAGAAGCCAGGGCTCACCGGCCACGCTCTCCAACGCGAAATCGCGTTGTCTCCGCTGCTGCGTTGCCTCACGCACGGTACCGAGGCCACGGCGCCCCAGCTCGTCAGCGGCTTCAGCTACCGCAACGATGCCAAGAGCGGGCCGCGCTACGCCTGCATCGGAGACGCGGCTTGCTTCCTCGACCCGGTGTTTTCTTCCGGGGTGAGTCTCGCCTTGCTCGGAGCCGACGGGCTGGTTCAACAGCTCGCGCCGGCCTTGGACAAAGGCAGCGAAGCGAACGCGGAATTGTACCGAGAGGAATCGGCCAAGATGGACGAAGGCTATCGCGCCTTCGCCTTGCTGATCTACCGCTTCTACAATACACGTTTGGTCGACAATGTGGTGCTCAACTCACCGGCGGAGGGCGAGCTTCGGGCAAGCATCACGAGCATGCTTGCTGGCGACGTGTGGCGTGAGGGAAATAGGTTCCGGGACATGTTGTTCCGGTCGCGCATTCAACTTTGAGACGGAGATTCGAGCATCGCATTGACGCCTACGGTCGAGCCGGTCGCCATCACGGGTATGACTCTGAGCAATGCGCTTGGAAGCTCCTGCGATGAGGTTCGCAATTCGCTGGCCCAGCCAGAATCGAAGCTCGGGCCCTCGCCGGTCGCGGTGCCCTTCAATACCGCGGTGGGCGCGATCCACGGCGACCTACCTAGCCTCGACGCAGAGCTCGGCCTCTGGTCGACGCGCCTGACGCGCATCGCCAAGCAGCTGGTTCTCAATCTCGATTCGGAGTTGGCAGCGCTTCGTGGGCGATGGAGGCCAGAGCGAATCGCGCTGATTTTGGGCACGAGCACCGCCGGTGCTGAAACCACCGAAGCCGCGTTCCAGCATTTCCTGGCGACCGGCAAGCTGCCGGAGGGATACGACCTCTGGCGACAGCACACCTACGGTGCGGTCCTGCATGTGATGCGCTCGTTGACCGGCGCTCAGGGCCCTGGCTGGGTCGTGTCGACCGCATGTACCTCGAGCGCGAAGCCGCTGGCCACGGCGCAGCGGCTCATGGGTGCGGGGCTCATCGATGCTGCGATCGTGGGCGGCATCGACACGCTCTGTGCGATGACGCTCTGCGGTTTCAATGCGCTTGGCGCGCTGTCGGCGAAACCCTGTCGTCCTTTCTCGAAAGCTCGTGACGGGATCAGCATCGGGGAGGGCGGGGCCTTGCTCCTGCTCGAGCGAGACGTTGAACCAATCGTATGGCTCGATTCGGTTGGAGAAAGCTCGGATGCGTATCACATCAGTGCACCGCATCCACAGGGCTTGGGCGCGCAGCTTGCGATGCAGCGTGCGCTCGATCGAGCCGGTTGCAGCCCGGCGGACGTCGATCACATCAATGCGCACGGCACAGGCACACCACACAACGACAGCGCCGAAGCCAACGCGATCCACGAGCTATTTGGCGACGAGGTTCCCGTCGTCTCCACGAAAGGGTACACCGGTCACACCTTGGGCGCTGCCGGCGCGACCGAAGCGGTGCTTGCCTCGTTCGCGCTCACCGACGGCTGGATCCCGGCCTCTCCAGGCGCCACCCCCGTCGACGAGAGAATCACCATCAACATCGCAACCGAACGCAGGGCCGGGAGCTTTCGCAGGGTGCTCAGCAACTCGTTCGCGTTCGGCGGGAACAACGTGAGCGTTCTCTTGAGGTCGGTATGACTTCATCGATGGAAGTCGGCGTGGCCGGCGTAGGCCTCTTCATGCCGGACTTCCCGACGGTGGCGGATTGGCATGCCCGTAGACGCAGCAACGAGCCTCAACTGCCGACGGGCTCACGCCTCGATCGCCGCGCGCGTGGACGATCCAGTGTTCTCACCAAGGCCCTGGCCGAAGCGTACTTCGAAGCGGCAGATGCGGCGGGCGTCGAGCTCGGCGAAGGCTCGGCGGTGTTCGGCTCTGCGCTCGGCGAGGTCGGCACGATGCTCGGGCTACTCAACCAGATGTGGCGCGAGCGCGAAGAACCCTCGCCCATGGCCTTCGCCTTGAGTGTTCACAACGCGGCCTCGGGGGTGGTTTCGATCGCCACGAAGAACCGCGGCTTCACGACGTCTCTCGGAGCAGACCACGACACGCCTGCGATGGCGCTCATGGAAGCGATAGGACTCATCGCGGAACGTGGTGAGCCGGTCGTCGTCGTCTGCGGAGAGGAGCCCACGCCAACGGCGCTCGTTCCCGATGACGAAGCCTGGGAGCTCGCCGCCATGGCGGTTGTGCTCGCCCCATTGCGAGACGATGAACGCGGCTCCGACGTTCGGCTCCGAGGCCCGTTCAAGGGGGCGCCCACGCTCGCCGGCCCCGAGCTGCCGCCGATGGTCGCCAGAAACCCTCAGGTCGGGCTTCTGGATTTGATCTGTGCCATCGAGGCCGGGAAGTCGGGCATCCTCGCGCTCGACCGCGGCAGGGGAGCTGGCTGGTGCATGGAGGTGCTCTTCGCCCATGGCTGATCTCTATCCTTCAATCCGCGAGCTCATTCCTCACGATGGCCCGATGGTGCTCCTCGACGAGATGCTGCATTGCGAACCGGGACATGCTCGCTGCCGCATCACGATTGCGCCGGGGATGCGCTTCGTGTCCGACGGCGCCGTCGATACGATCGTGACTCTCGAGTACATGGGGCAGGCCGTGGCCGCCTCCTGCGGCTACGCTGCGTTTCGGGGCGGGAACGACATCAGGGTAGGGATGATCATCGGATGCCGGCGCATGGATATCGAAGTGCCGAAGCTCCAGGTCGGCGACGAGCTACTCGTCGAGGTCCGAGAGGTCCGCGCCCAAGAAGAGATCAGCGTCTATGAATGCGAAGTTTGCCGCGGGTCCGAGATCGTCGCGTCGGCGCAACTGACACTCTTTCATGCCGAGAAACCTCCCGGCGAAAGCGATTCGTTCCCGTGAGGCGGCTCCTCGTAGTCGCGATTCCGGTCCTCGCGCTCTCTCTCGTCGCCGTCTCGAGCGCCCAGTCGATCAAGGCCCCGGTGGGGCTCGACACCTTGCTGTCCGCGTTCGCCAAGATGAACGGCCTCGAAGCGAAGTTCGTCGAAGAGAAACGAATGCAGTTGCTCAAGGCTCCGCTCCGGAGCGAGGGCCGACTGTACTTCGCGCCGCCCGGGTACCTGCTTCGACAGATTGACTCGCCGCAGCCGTCGCGGGTGCTCATCACTCCAACGGCGCTCACCGTCGACGATGGGTCGACCCGAGAGGTGATCGACCTTCAGGTCAGGCGTGACGTTCGTTCGTTCGTCGGCTCGTTCGTGTCGCTGCTGGCTGGTGACAAAGACGCCCTGACTGCCGCCTATCAGATTCGCTTCGTTGATGCGAAGGACGGGGCGTGGCGACTTGATCTCGCTCCCAAGGCCGCACCTCTCTCGGACATCCTCAAGATGGTTCGCGTCAGCGGAACGGGTCTTTCGGTAGAGGAGATTCACGTCTTCGATACGAATGGTGATGAGACGATCACCCGCATGCTGGAGGTGAATCCGAAGCGCCGATTCGATGCGTCCGAACGAAGAGGCCTGTTCGGAATCGAAGCGCAATGACCTCCGACGGATTGCGACGGCTGTTTGCTGCTGCCCTGTTCGCCGCGCTGCTGGCGGCATTTGTCGTCACTCGATTTCAGGTTTCGGCCGACATCACCGCGTTCCTGCCCAGCTCCGAAGATCGAAGCCTCGCGGAGTTCTCGAGAGCCATCGCCAGCGGGCCTCTCAGTCGCACCATGGTGCTCGTGCTGGTGACTCCCGACGACCCGAGCGCGGTAGCGGCATCTCGCGCGTTCGAAGCGGCTCTGCGCGAGCATTCCGACGTCGGACCGCATCTCGAATCGATCGAGGGCGGCCCTCCCGAGGGCTTTGAACGGGCTCTCTGGGAACTATACCATCCGCGCCGATTTGGTTTTCTCGCGGACGATCCGAAGGCGGCTCGCCATCGGGCGAGTGATGAGGCACTGCGCTCCTCGGCCGAGCTGCTGTTGAGGCGCTTGCGGCACCCCGGTTCATCGGCGATAGCGCGTCTCGCGCCAAGCGATCCGTTTCTGGTTCTTGCCGATCTGTTTCGCCGCGCCCAGCAGGCAGCCGGGCGCCAGCTTCGCCTGGTGGACGGACGGTTTCTCACGCCCGATGGCTCCGATGCTGTCCTCTTCCTGACCACCGGCGCTTCGGCCTTTGATTCCGGTGTTCAGAAACCACTGCTGAACGGCATCCAGTCTGCGTTCGCACGCGTTCAGGTCGCGATGCCCGATGCCAAGGCGTTGGAGCAGAGCGGTATCAACCGATTTGCGGTTCGTGCCGAGGAATCGATTCGCGCCGACGTCCAGCGAATCACGATCTTCTCCTGCCTGGGTCTGGGGCTCTTGCTTTGGATCTTATTTCGAGGTTTTCGACTCGTTGGCTTGGCCTCCATCGCCGTAGGCATGGGCGTCTTGGCGGGTTGTGCGCTCACGCTCGCCCTGTTCGGCCGAATTCACGGCGTGACCCTGGCGTTCGGCGCCTCCTTGATCGGCGTTTGCGTGGACTACGTGATCCACTTCTACTGCCACCAGTCGGTCGCGCCATCGTCAGATGGTCCGTACGCGACCCTAAGTCGGATCTGGAAGGCGGTCGCGACGGGCGCAGCGACTACGATGGTCGGATTTGCGGCTCTCAGTGCCTCTTCGCTTCCCGGTTTGCGCGAAGTGGGCCTCTTCTCGTTGACGGGCATCGCGGCAGCCCTTGCAAGCACCCGATTCATCGTCCCGTCGCTGATGCCGATCGAGCCGCGCCCGGTGGCGTTTAGGCAGTGGCTCGTCGAGCGATTGGGCCGGGCCTACGCCTGGCTGCTCGCGCACCGCGCGGTGCCGGCGCTCATGGTCGTCGCAAGCCTCTTGCTCGCCGTCGTGGGGCTTTCGAAGGCACACTGGAACGAGGATTTCACGAGCCTCAACCGCGTCGACCCCGATCTGTTCGCGGAAGACTCGGCGGTTCGCGCCAAGGTGACCCACCTCGAACAGATGCGCTTCATCGTCGCCCTCGGCAGCGACGACGAACGAGCGCTCCAGGTCAATGACGCCGTCATCTCAGCCCTTGCCGAAGCCCAGAGCAGTGGTGAGGTTGCAGGTTACCAGTCGATCGGCGTCCTCCTGCCGAGCGCTCGCAAACAGACGGAGGTTGCGCGGGCCTTCCGCGAATCGCCCGCCGTCTGGGAACGGACGGCTGAAGCGTTCGCAGGTGCTGGCTTCGACTCTGCCGCACTGGCTCCCTACGAGAGAGACCTGAAGGCCCCGTTGGCCCCGCCGCTTCGATTCGATGACTTGTTGGCCTCCCCGCTCGCCTCGCTCGTTCAGAAATTTCGGATCGAGCTCGACGGCAAGATTGGCTGGCTCAGCTTCCTTCACGAGGTGCAGGACCCGGCGGCGCTCGAGAAACGCATGGCCGCGATCCCTGGGGCAAAGCTCATCGACCAGGCCAAGATGATGCAGGAGGCCAATCTCGCCTACCAGCAACGAACCCTCGAGCTGATCTCGCTCGGCCTACTCGGGGTGCTGCTCATGTTGGTCCTGCGATACCGCAGCATGCGGAAGGTCTTCGCGGCCTTCTTCCCATCCTTGCTCGCCGCGGCAGTGACCATCTCGATCCTGACCTTTGCCGGACTTGGCCTCGACCTGGTGTCTCTGACGGCGCTTCTCGTCGTGGTGAGCGTTGGCGTAGACTACGGCGTGTTCCTGCTCGACGCGGACATGACCGGGGAGCTCGATCGATCCGCGGCGCTCTTGAGCATCGTCGTGGCCTGCGCGTCGACCGTCCTAGGGTTCGGCTTGCTGAGCCTTTCTAGCTATCCCGCGCTCCACGTCATTGGTCTCACTGCGGTGATCGGCGTCGTCGCGTCGTTCCTTCTTGCCCCTGCGGCGCTGACGCTTGGAAGTCGGAGGCCCAGGTGACGCCGCGCGCCCATATTCCTTGCCTCCTGTTTCTAGCGACTGCGCTCCTCGGGCTCGGTGCCTGCACGCGCAATGCTCCGACGGCACAGCCGGGGCCCGGCTCGGGCATTGGCCCCGGCCCCATGCTTGTGCCAACGGCAATCGCCGAGCGATTTCTTTGGCGCCAACGGGTCACGGCCTCATGGGGTGACCGTAGCGAGACCTTCGATGCCGTGCTCCAGATGGATGGCGAGGAGCTGATCTTGATGGGACTCGGCCCGATGGGACGACCGGGCTTCATCGCGACACTCGGCGCGTCGGGGCTGCGGTTCGAGAACCGCAGCGGACGGAGCCTGCCCTTCGCTGCGGAGCACATCATGGCGGACGTCCAGAAGGTCTTCTATCCCTGGCTCCCCCCGGTACCGGAGGGCTTTACCGGCACACACATTGGCGCGCACGAGAGCCTGATGATCAGCGAAACCTACACGAGCGGGCGGCTTCGTACCCGTGCGTTTCGGCGCAGCGACGCGCTCGACCGGGGCGAGCTTCGAGTGCGTTACGAGGGGTGGACGCCAGGGCTCCCCGCGCCGCAACGCGCGACCGTGGACAACGCCTGGTTTGGCTACGAGCTGACAATCCTCACGGTGGAGCAACAGAGTCTGCCGGATCAGGCGATAGCATCTGACGAATCAAGTCGATGATCACCGGCTTCCAATCCACCCACTGGTGATGCCCGTCATATACAATCGAGCTGTAGGCAATCTGGCTGTCCTGTAGGTGTTGGGTGAACGACTCGTTGGCCGAGACGATTCCTTCGCGGTCATGTGTGCCCCAGGCGAAAAAAAGCTGAAGCCCTTCGACGTCGTCGGGGGAGCTCCAGCGTAGATAGAGGTCATCTGCTTCGATGCGCGCGCGTTCCTCTTCGTTCGCCGGCCCGAACACACGGCGCGACTGAAACAGGAACTTCGCGACGAATCGGTTGCTGAACTCGATCATCTGGTCGGTGTTGAAGATCGGAGCGCTGATCGCCGCGACTGCATCGAAGATCTCCGGTTGCCGCAGGGCGAAGCGCAGGGCCCCGTGTCCGCCCATCGAAACGCCCATCACCACGCAGGTGTCAGGACATCGCTCCACCGGCAGTGTGCCGTAGACATAGGGAAGCAAGTCGTCGAGCACCCAGTCCGCGTAGCGATAGCTGCCGTCGTACCAATTCTCCCAGAAGCCAAATTCGCCGTCCGGAAGAACTAGGACGAAAGGGGGCAATCGGCCGGCACTCACCTCGGCATCGAGGGCCTGCCCGAGCTCGACCTCATCGAATGCGCCCGGGTCGTCTCCGCCGCCGTGCAGGAACAGCACAAGGGGGAAGCGCTTGCCGTCGGGAAGCTCCCTCGGAACGTAGGCGGCGTAGGCCATGGGTCGACCCATCGCCCGACTGTGGATGGAACCATGATGAAGGTATGGCTCGGACTTGACGCAGCCTGCGGCGGTGACCAGGAATCCAATCATCGGGGCGATTGCCGTGATTCGTCGGCGGAGCATTCGTCGAATCTAGCGTGACTCCATGTAGGTCGTAAGGTGCGTATTCTTCAAATCTGCAAAATGTCTTCACTGCTCGCGATCGCGGCCCTGACGGGCTGCGCTCCGTCGACGCAAACTCCAATCCCTTCCACCGCCCACAGAGCCCTAGAGCCTCCACCCCGCTGCGCAGCAGTCATGTTGCCCGGCAAAGGCGACCTCGGCGAGTCGTACAGTGACAACAAAGTGGTCGAACGGCTGCAGGCCACTCAGAGCGACCTCGAGGTCATCACTGTCGATGCCCACTTCGGCTACTACCGCGAGCGCAACCTGCTCCCGAGACTGGACGAAGACGTTCTCTCATCGCTCAGAGCACGGGGTATCGAGACGATTTGGTTGGTTGGAACTTCGATGGGAGGGATCGGGTCGCTGCTCATGGCGCAGGAGCATCCTGAGCTCGTCGATGGCATCATTCTCGTCGCGCCGTATCTCGGGCGCAAAGACACCCTGAAGAGTGTTGAAGAGGCCGGTGGTGTGACCGCCTGGCAGCCTCCGGAAGACCAGTCGCAATGGGACGTGTCGCTTTGGACCTGGATCAAGGGGTACACGAACGGCGAAGAGCGGCCGCCAATCTTTCTTGCCTACGGCGAAGAGGACGGCGGCGCGGAAGGGCACAAGCTGATCGCCGACTTTCTCCCGAAAGGTCGTGTCTTCACCCGAGAGGGGGGACACGGTTGGAAGGTCTGGAACCCGCTCTGGGATGAAATGCTTGTCGGGTTGGCACCCCTCTGTACGCATTAGCCAGTCGCAGCTTCGCGCAAGCGTGTCGCCGCGGCGGGGATTTGCGCAAGACTTTCGCGCGTCACGGGTCGCCAATCGAGGCAGAAGCCTCGTCTACACCTGGCATGCGTGTTGCATCCGATCGGGCATGACACAGACCATTGATTTCATATCGAGGGGCCGGTTCGTCTTCTTGTCGTGCGCGGTCTTCTTCATTGCGACCTTCGCTGCCCCACACGCTCGTGCTGGCGTCGATCACGAGGTTTCTGCAGTCGGATCCGGAGACTACCAGTACGATGGGCCCACGCCTGCGGCCGTGCGCATCGTCGTCGAGGACGCTCGAAAGCTGAAATCGCCGTTCGTGTGGGGTCGCTACGAGAAAGTGCACCTCACGTTTGCGCAGGGCGGAAGCGATCCCCTGGCGTTTCTCGCGGAATCCATTGCGAGCGAGCTAAGCAAGCATGGAATCCCGGCCTCGACCAAGCCCGATTCGGACGGCGAAACGATGAAGCTTAGGATTGAGACTTTCGATATTCGAAATCGTCAGACCACGGGCTTCTCGCCAATGGTCACCCTCACGCACCTTCGGATCGTGGCCACGTATCAAGGCAAGTCTCAGGTCATCACCGGCTTTGCCGTACACGCCAAAGTCCTCAAGAGGAAGCGCGACACCGAAACCTGGACCTACCTGTACAGCGACCCACTCCATCTGGTCGTCCGTGAGGCTGCAGCGAAGTTGAATCGTTCGTTTTGGGGCCTTTCGGTTGCCGACGCCAAGGTCGACGAGCTCATCGCATCCAAGGCAAAGGCCGGTCATTCAGCGATTATTTCGCGGCTCGCAGATATCGCCTCCACGAACACGCAGCGTGCGACCCAGTATCTAAGCACGCTGACCGCCGACGGCCACCAGACCGTGCGCCGCACCGCGTTGTGGGGGCTCGGGGTCCTCGGAATGAAGAGCGCAGTGCCGTTTCTGAAGAAGGCAGCTCTAGACGGAGACGCGGCGAATGTGTATCTAGCGGTCAAATCGCTATCCGACATCGGCGGGAACGAGGCTAGCGCGGCGATCCAAGAAATCGAAAAAGTGAAGCGTCCGGAGATGGCCGGCCGGGAGATCGAATCCTTGGATGCCGTGATCGCGCTGTACCGCTAGCCGCAGGCTCGAAGAGCTCTCTAGAACTCCGCCTTGAGCTCGATCGGGGTGGCGCCCGCAAAGGAGAATACCGCATCCCGCCATCGCGGTGGGCCGAAGGCACGTCGTGCGTTTCGCGAAGCGCAGTATGGCTCGGATGGGATCCCGAATATCTTTCGATCCAATTGGTTGTCGCGGTCCAGATCATGAAAAGCGGAAATCGCGTAGGATCCGGCTGGTATGCCTCGGAAGACGCAGCGCGCTCTGCCATGTTCATCGATCTCGGACTTCGCGCCTTGAAAATAGTCTCTACTCAGCCATTTCTCTTCTTGCTCGTAGAGGCCGCACAAGACCTGCCCCTCTCGGGACTTGGCTTTCGAAATCACGAAACTGATCGAGAGGGGGTCGTTTGGGTCAGCGGAGGGTCGGTCCTCCAGCTCGGCGGCAAACGCAGAGACCGAGAGCCCCAGGCCTGCAAAGAACGCCAGCGTCAACTTGCTGTAAAGGTATCGAGTCATGTTCTCCGGTGAGAAAGCCGCTCCGGGTGCCGAGCATAGTCGCCGCCGCGGGCGGAGGCGAGGGGCTTGCCCGCTTCTAGTCCTCAGCATCCTCGTGCAGGGTTGCAGCGAATCCTGGCCAGAGCTTCCCGAAGATCTGCGGGCAGACGCAATTGTCGTCCTTGGCAATCGGCCTCCGACCGACGAGCACGGTCGCGTGATGCCCGAGACTGAACGCCGCGTCCAACGAGGAGTCGAGGTCTACAACGACGGGCTCGCCCCGCTCGTCGTCATGACCGGCGGGCGGGCGCCACGGGGGGACATCGAAGCCGAAGTCATGAAGAACTTCGCGGTCGAGCTCGGTGTTCCAGAAGACGCCATTCGCCTTGAAACCGAGTCCAGAAATACGATCGAGAACGCACGCTTCACTAAGCAGTTGTTAAGTGGGGACGGGGGCGCCGAGCGGAGGCCGCAGGTGATCTTGGTGACCTCTCCCTACCATCTCGGGCGAGCAGAGCACTTGTTCGACTGTGCCGGCTTCGACGTCGAACCCACCGCGGCTGCCGCTCCCCCGAACTTTCTGCGTCGCATCGGCTTCAGGGTCTACGAAGTCATGGTCTCGGTGTACTACGGGTTCATCGACCAATGCGGGAGGGCCCGGGGCGAGTAGCGCTCAGCCTTCGGCCTAGCTACCGAACGCCACCGGCACGCCGAAGAGCATCACGTGGCCGTGGAGGAACCCCATGTAGACGATTGCTCCGACGGCGATGACGAGCAGGTCACGCCAGTAGGGGACGCCCTTTGATGACAGCTCGGCGCCGCGCCGGTTGGCAGACCACATGTCGAAAAGCGCGAAGGCGCCGAAGCTTCCGAAAAGGATGAGCGAGGCCAGATCGCCGTTCGCGAGAAGGTGTACGGCCGCCCAAACGCTCACCCCCCAGAGCATAGGGTGTCGGGTGAACCGTTTCAGACTGTTCGGCAGGAACGCCGCGACCAAAAGCGTCAGTGCGAGCGGCATGACCCAGACGGCGACTTGCGGCGCCCAGGCGGGTGGATCCCAGAGCGGCACAAATGGGGCGCGACCCTTGCCGATCACGAGCAAGATAAAACCGGTCAACGAGACGAGGGAAAACAAGCCGCGGTACGGGTTGTTGCCAAAGCGTTTGCTCAAGCGCTGGCGTAGCGAGGGTACCGAGGGAACGAGGTGAACCCCGATGAAGATGACGACGCCCAGCACTAAGATGCTCATTGCCGCCCAGCATACACGAGCGACGAGCGGCTCCGATAGGCCGTGCCTCCAGCGGTTTTTGTGCCGAGCTCGATTTTGGATATCCTGTGGGTAGCCGCTTCGGGCTGCTGGGGGACCACATGGGCAAGTTTTCTCGAACCTTTTCGCTGATGCGCGCATCCTGGGAGGTCCTCAAGCAGGACAAGGAGCTCCTCTTTTTTCCGCTGCTGTCCGCGATCGGCTGCGTTTTGGTTCTCGCTTCGTTTGCAGCACCGATTCTGGCTCTGACCGATTGGCAGGCCGCCGGCGAGAGCATGGCAGCGGGCACTGCGGAAGCTCTGAGCGTATCCGACGGCAAGGTTTCGGCGGACCAGATCATGCAGATGCTCGGCCTGTTCCTGTTCTACTGCTGCAACTACTTCGTGATCATCTTCTTCAACGCCGGGCTCATTGCCTGCGCCGAGATTCGCATGGAAGGCGGCGACCCGACTGTGGGTGACGGGCTCCGGGCTGCCTGGTCTCGGCTGCCCGCGATCTTGGGATGGGCGGTTCTCGCGGCCACCGTCGGACTTGTGCTTCGCATGATCGAAGAGCGCTCCAACCTGGTTGGTAAGATCGTTGCCGGTCTCTTGGGCATGGCCTGGTCGATCACCAGCTTCCTCGTCGTCCCAATTCTCGTCATCGAGAACGAAGGCCCGCTGAGCGCGCTTCAGCGCTCCGCCTCGATGCTCAAAAGGACCTGGGGCGAGCAGATCATCGGCAACTTCAGCTTTGGCTTGATCTTCATCGTGCTCGCCTTGCCGCTGGCGCTGCTTCTGTTCACGGGCATCGCCGCCCAGAGCGTCGCGCTCGTGGTCGTCTCGGTGATCGGTTTCATCGTCATCGCGTTGGCACAGTCCGCGCTCCAGGGCATCTTCCAAGCCGCCCTCTATCTCTACATGCGAGATGGCGAAGCGCCCGAGGGCTTCGAGGCTAGCGCACTACAGGAATCGATTGGCCATCGTTGAAGCCCATCAGGTCATGTTACGCTAGCGCCAGCAGCCGACGGGTTGCGAAAGGAGGTTGAAAAATGGACCGAGGTGACGGCAGCTTCTTTGGGTTGATCATTCAGCTCGCAGTCATTGCGTTTTTCGTGTGGGTTCTCTGGAAGATTTTCGAGAAAGCCGGCAAGCCGGGCTGGGCGGCGGTCATCCCCGTGTACAACGTGGTCGTACTGCTCGAAATCGTCGGGCGCCCCTGGTGGTGGATCTTCCTCTTTCTGATCCCCCTGGTAAACGTCGTCGTCGGCTTTCTCGTCGCGCTCGACTTGTCGAGGTCTTTCGGGCACGACGTCGCGTTCGCCCTCGGTCTGTTCTTCTTGGGATTCGTTTTCTATCCCATCCTGGCCTTCGGAGGCGACAGCTACGAAGGCCCTGCGGCCGCGACTTAGCGCGATTGCGTGATAACCATCACTCGAACGTGACTCGCACGCCGCCGGTGAAGGTGTACTTGCCGTTGATGGCTTTGAAATCGTCGGTGGCCGCAAAGCGGGTCGCGAAGTAGAGAGCCGCCGGTCCGAGGAGCAGGCTCAGACCGGGACCTCCTCCGACACCCCTGACGGCATCGCCCGCGGACTTCCCGATCACTATGTCGAGCTCTCCACTGATCGCGAAGCGCTGAACGAGCTTGATGTCGAGGCCGTATGCCGAGGCCCAGAGGAACGGACCTTGGGAAGATGTCTGGAGGATGGCTCCCTGCCGGGTGCGGAACAGCAGGCGGTCAACGAGCAGGTACGAGACCTCCAAGGCGGGCACGAGGCGCGTGCGGCGGATGCTCTTGCTTTGTTGAGCGCTTGGGAACCAGACGCCGAGCTCAGTGTAGAGTGATACATCGCGTCGCATGAGGACGCGGTACCCGCCCCAAAGCTGGATACCCTCATCGCTAGGCGGCGCGGTCCCGCTTCGGTGCACATCCACGGGCGCCGCGATGCCGAGGCGCACACGTCGAATCGGTGCGACCTCGCCGCCGAGGTTGAGTCGCCACTTACCATTGTTCGCTTTGGGATCGCCGACGTACGCGAGGGTGACAAAGGGACCCGAGCCTTCCCGTCGGTCGTTGGTCAGTCCCAGGGCGCTTCGCGACAGCATCAGGCCGAGCGCTTCGTTCGGCGCGAAGTCGAGTCTCTCCGAGTCGATCACGTCGAATCCCAAGGAAGCGACCACGGCTTCGTCACCCTCGGGTCCCGAGACCAGCTCCAAGGCGATCTCGTCCGGGCTTTCCTTCGTCGCGCTCAGGTCCAGCGTGGTCGTATCGCCGCTACTGGAAACCTCACGCAGAACGATGCCATCGGGAACCCGAAGCCGAGTTCCTTCCGGGAGGGGCAGCTCGCTTTTCGCGGACACGGTCACGCGCCTGGGCTCGGCGTTTCGAACCAGTGGCGCGCTCATCTCTGGCTTCAGGACTTCCAAGGTGGTCGCCACGACGGCCACCTCGACCGTGGGCGCGGCACTGCCGTCGCTGCTCATGCAATCGACTTGGTAGGCCCCTGCATCCTCGAGCACGAATGACTCAGCCTTGTCGTGGCCCACGGTTCCGCAGAGAAAGCCGCTGGGCGAAACGACTCTGGTACCAGGAAGAACGCAGGCAGGCAGGGGCGCCTCTTCTGGGTTGCCGGGCGCTGCGCCGGCGCGTGGCTCCTCGCCGGGCAGATCGAGGTGCACCAAGTGCACGTTCATCGCGTGCGCCGCGGATTGGGGGCTCTCGAATCCGTCGCTGTCGATCGTCGAGACGCGCGCGAAGTAAACCCCTTCGGGTAGTCGGTGAATCTCGAAGCTCGTGACCGACGCAGGCACCTTGGTCGCCACGACGACTTCGCCACCCTCGCGATCTTTGGCGATCTCGATGCGATACGAATCCGCGGCTTCAACCGAAGACCAGGCCCCGCGCACGGTGCCGCCTTCGGCGCGAATGCCCGAGAAGATCATGTCGAGGTCGCTGCTCCAGTTGGGGGTGGCGGGTAGGGGAGCGGGCTTGCTCGGCCGGCGGGTGCCCTTTTTCGCTTTGGAGCCGAATCCGGGCTTCACGCTCACCGCCTCGCCCATCTTCACCTTGAAATGGGCATCACCGCCTTCGTGGTTCGAGAGCAGGCTGCTGCCCTGATCGTCGACGCTGAGGACCGAGCTTCCGCCGTCCAGGCCGGCCTCGGCGCTTGGCGTCTTCACATCCAAGCGGAATTCGCTCAAGCGGCTTCGTAGCGTGCCGCGCTCCAAGCTTGCTTCCGTCGTTTTGCGCCGCGCGTCACGGTACACGCCTCCGTAAATGATGATGAGCGTGTTCTGTCTCATCTGCACCAAAGACCCGTCCTGAAACGTCACGTCTGCCGATGCCTGCTCCAGCGTATTGACGCGCCACCCGCGGTAGAGCTCCTTGCCCTGCTTCGCGCGCTCCCATTCCGGATCTTTCGGCGCGCGTGCCTGCACCGTTCGCTGCACGGCTGTGAGCCGAGCGTCGGGGCCCTGCTCGAGCTTCGGTAGGATCAGGACCTCGCCCGGGATCAAGTGGTGCGGAGTGGGGCCCATGCCCGGGTTGTGTTCGTGAATGAGATCCCAGCGGCGCTTGTTTCCGAACAGGCGCTCGGCAATGCCTGCGCAGGTATCGCCAGGCTTGATCACGTACTCGTAGGTCTCGCTCGCCCCAGCGGCCTGCGCCGCCGCATCTGGCGCGATTCCGGCGAACACACAGAGCGCAGCGATCATTGCGATGCATCTAGTCAAGGTTCCCCCTTACCCCTTTCGAACCGCTCTCCAGACCTTCCGAGCGACCTCCTCGGGCGGACATGGCTGAATGACGACTTCCGAAGCCCCTGCGCGGAGCATTTCGGCGAGTCGATCGATATCTGATGGGGCCGCGTCGCTGACAACGGGAAGCCCAGTGTCGGCCAGGGCGGCGACTTGAGTTGCGGTCGCGCCGGGTGCAAACACAGCCAACAAACCCAACGGCACATCGGCCTTCTGCGGGTCAATCGCCACTGCTTCGATACCATTCGCGGCAAGACCGAGCGCCAGGTTCTGATCGACAGGGCCGCACACAGCGATCTTGATGTCGGCCCCGAACCACAGGTCCCCATCCATCGTGGCGCCCTCGGCCTCTATGGGAGGCGCCGAGACCATGCGTGCCGGCCTGCCGAGCAGCCGTTCTCCCGATGCTGCTCCCTTGCGTTGAGGCGCGTTCGGGTCGAGCAAGCGCAGGGTCTCGAAGACCGCCTGCGCCGAGGGACGGTCCACCGGCGATTTGGCCAGCATCCGAAGAATCATCTCGTCGAGGGAGCTCGGGATTTGGATCTCCGGGAAACGCTCCCGAACGGACGCTGGGGCGACGAAGAGATGCTGCGACAAAATGACCGCGTTCTTCCCATCGAACGGTGGGTTCGCTGTCAGCATCTCGTAGAGTACGCAGCCGAGGGAGTAGATGTCGCAGGCCGGGGAGAGGCTCAGGCCTCGAGCTTGTTCCGGGGACAAGTAGTCGGGTGTGCCGAGGCCCTCGCCGGCGCGTGTCAGCCGACCCGATTCCTCGCTTTCGAGGATGTACGCGAGACCGAAATCGACCACCACGGTTCGCTCTCCGTCTCGGGTGCGGTCGAGAATGATGTTCTCCGGTTTGAGGTCGCGATGAATCAGTCCGATGGAAGCAGCGGAGGCGAGGACGTCAGCCACGTCCGCGGCAATCTGACACGCTCGGCGTGGGCTGAGCGGCGGCAGGTCGATGTCGACGAGGGAACGAAGGCTCGTGCCGTCGAGAAGCTCCATCGCCAGGTACATCGTGTCGCCGTGCGTTCCGAAGTCGTAGATCTCGACTGCATTCGGATGCCTGAGCGCGGACGCCACGCGCGCTTCCCGCTCGAAGCGCCGCCGTGCCATGGGCTTCGCAGCGTCTTCCGGCGAAATGACTTTGATCGCGACCGAGCGCTCGAGCCCGAGTTGCTTGGCGGCATAGACCTTTCCCATGCCGCCCGCGCCGACCTGATGCTCCACCACGAAGCGGTCGGCGATGACCGTTCCCGGCGCGAGGTCCCCTTGGCTCATCGAGAGCCTCGATTCATACCCGCACCTCGAAAAGCTTCACAGGGTCGCGGCGGCCCTCGAGCTGCCTCGGACCCAGTGAAGTGTACTCGAAATCAGGTCCGGCGGAGCCCTTGGTGGCCTGTGTCACCAGAATCTGTTGCGGCCGTGCGATCGATTCGAGCCGCGCAGCGACGTTCACCACATCTCCGATGGCCGTGTACTGCATGCGGGTTTCGGAGCCCACGTTCCCTACGACCGCGTGTCCGGAGTTGATGCCGATCGCCAACTCGACGGTAACGCCGAACTTCTGCCGCCAACCCTGATTGCCTGCCTCGAGCCAGCGCATCATGTCCTCTGCAGCCGCGATGGCTCGCGCAGCGTGGTCCGGCTGCAGCTGAGGTGCGCCCCATATCGCCATCACCGAGTCCCCGATGAACTTGTCGACCGTGCCCTCGTAGCGAAACACGATCTCGGTGAGGATCGTGAACAGCTCGTTGAGGAGGCCGACGGTGTCCTCGGCCGCCAGCGAGTCCGCCATGGGAGTGAACGCGACCACGTCGGCAAAGAGCACCGAGATTTCGCGCCGCTCGCCGCCGAGCGCCATGTCCTGTTCGCGACGAACAACCCTGTCGACCAGATCGGCGTCGAGGTACCGTCGCAGGTCGCGCCGTATGGCCTCTTCTTCGCGAATGCGCTCTTCGCTGGCCTGCAAATCAGCAGCGGCCGAGCTGAGCACGTCTCCGAGGACCGCCAGCTCGTCGCGGGTGTTCACGGTGACCCGACGGTCGAAACGGCGATTGGCAAGGTCGTCCGCGAACATCGAGAGTTGCTGGATGGGGCGGGTGATCTGACGCGCGACCGCGAACGCCACCATCAAGGCGATGATGATTGCGATTAGGCTCACCACGAAAACCACACGTCGCATGGTGTTGACCGAGGCGTAGGCGAAATCCCGCGGAATCTGCGTCACGATGGCCCAGGGGCGAGTCTGAAGGCCGCTCACGGTGCCGACCATCTCCGTTCCGTCGCTTTCGACGTACTCCCCGGACTTCACCATTGCGCCGGCGAATCTGCTGGTCTCGATGCCTTCGAGTGCGCCTGCCCCGCGTGCCGAGGCGAGCTCTCGTGACTCTTCGATCCGGGCGTGCGCGAGAATGCGCATGTCGTCATCGACGACGAAAATCGAGCCGGGCAGCCCCTCGAAGCGCTCGATCGACAACTGCTCGACCCGTTGCTGAACGCGCCGGAGCGAAACCAAGCTGCCGACGAAGCCGGTCACTAGATCTGCCTTTCGAATGGGCAGCACGAGCAGGACTCGTGGGCCTTCGGGGGCTGGGACAGCTGCACCTGTGACCACGTTTTCCGCGCTTGCGGCCACACGGATCTCCTCGGAGAGCTGCTCTGGCGGCTTGATCTCTCGAGCGCCGGCTTCACGAATCACGTCGACCAGCTCGCCGTCTCGGGCGTAGACAGCGACGTGATCGATCGCTTCATGGGCGGCGACGAGGTTGATCGCGAGCTGGATCGCTACTGATTCCGGCAGATCGATGTTCGTCAGGACGCGTCCGACCGCTTCTAGGCCGTTCTCCGCTTCTCCGAGCTCTGATTCGATCGTGCGCGACAAATCGCCAGCGACGGAGAGCTGGTACTCGCGTGTCATCGTGCGCACCGTCTCGCTTGCCTTGCTCATCAAGGCGAAACCCAGAGCCGTCAGCGGCAAGATCGTGAGAAGTGCACCGAGGACCGTGAGCTTGGTGCGGAATGGAATTGCCGCAGGTGCCCCCATGTAATTTCAATAACATACCGGCGTGCCCGGAGCATCAGGCGCTCATCCGTTCAGCCTGCTTGGCGCCTGAACTGCTCCTTGCCCTCGAACCCCGTAGCCTATAAGAGCCGCCAGCGTTTGGCGAGGTAGTACATCATCGTCTCGTCGCTGCCGCCACCGACGCTAGCGATGCGTGTGTCGCAAAATGCGCGCCCAGCCATGCTCTCCTTCATGTAGGCGGCGCCACCGTGCAGTTGGAAGCATACGTCTGCGACCCGCCGGCATACGCGCCCCACGTGGAGCTTCGCCATGGAGATCAGGTCTGTGGCATCTTCTCCCCTGATGAGCGCTTCGACGCAGGCATCGTTCATGAGCTTACCCGTGGTCAGCAGCGTCTTGCATTCAACCAGCTTGAACTGGGTGTTCTGCATCGACATCAGAGTCTTGCCGAATAGCTTGCGCTCCCGGGCCCAGTCGCATGTGGTCTCCCAGAGCTCCTCGCAGTAGGCGATGAGCCCGATGGTCGCGACGAGCCGTTCGGCCTGGAACTGCATCATCTGCTGCGCAAAACCCGCGCCGATTTCACCGATCGTGTTGGAGACCGGAACTCTGACATCCTCGAAGAAGAAGAGCCCTGTATCGGAGCCCCAGAAGCCGATCTTCTCGAGCAGATCATAGGACACGCCGGTCGTACTCGTCGGCACGATGATTTGTGAGAAGCCTGCATGGCCGGCGTCGGGGTCAGTCACCGCCAACAGGCAGAGCCAGTCCGCAGTGGCGGCATTGGTGATGTAGATCTTGGAGCCGTTGATGACCCAATCGTCGCCATCGCGGACCGCCCGGGTCCGGATGCCTGCAACGTCGGAGCCTGCGTCCGGCTCGGTCACCGCAATTGCGGAGACCATCTCGCCACGAATGGCGGGCACCAGGTACTTGTGCTTCAGCTCTTCGCTGCCGAAGCGATGAAGAGACGGCGTCGCCATGTCAGTGTGGACGGAAATGCCGGTCATCACGCCAACATTGTCGGCGCGTCCGAGCTCTTCGCAGAGGATGGCGGTGTACGACCAGTCGAGACCGGCGCCGCCATAGGCTTCGTCATAGCGAAGACCGAGCATGCCGAGCTCACCCATCTTGGGGAAGAGCGACTTGTCGAGCCGGCCCATCTTGTCGAACTCGCGCGCCCTTGGTACCAGCTCGTTGCGCACGAAGGCGCGAACGGTCTCGCGAAACGCCTTGTGCTCAGGGGTCTTGTCCTTTTGCAGCATGAATGGTTCTCCCTAGCGCTACTGTCGAGATCTGCCCCAGGAGGAGCGCTGGGGCAATAGCAGAAGCTCCGGGTCGTAGCTCGCGCTGCGCCGCATCGCGCCGGAACCGACCTCGCGCGAGTCGAGCAGGGGAGCTCTCAGGGCGCCAGGAGGTCTGCGTAGATCGAGAAGAACGCCCCTTGTCGTGCTGTTTCGATGATGTTCAATTCCAGCCCCAGTAGGGACGGCAGCGGGAATGAGCCCAGTGCGCCGGCTATGTCGGGCAGCGCGTCCGCGATCAGGTTGGGCACGAACGACTGAATGATGGCTTCGTTGCCGCCTACCGATGTGTGAAGCAGCGTGACCGTGACATCTTCGGGCAAGGGCGGTGCCAACACCATTGTCAGGTTGCCTTCGCCGTCGACCTCCATGTCGAGACCTGCGCGAATGTCGACCACCAAAGACGCGTACACCATGTCGTCGGTTCCGCGCACGTCCACCCTCAAGTGCGGCAAAAGAAGCTCCCCGAGCTCTCCTTGGGGGCCCGGGGCGCCCGTCATCAACGGGGCGAGCTCGGGGGCGAGCACGAGCTTCATTGGCGTCGTCGGCGGTAGCATCTCGAGCCCGGGCAGCAGAAGGCTCAGGCTCGCCGCATTGAGCGCGAGCGAATCGAGGTCCGTGATCTCCGAGCTCAGCGAACCGCCTTCGACGATCGACTTCAACAGCTGGTTGAAAAACGATGGCGAAAGGCAGATCCCCACGCCGAAGGGGGCACCCGACGGCGTGTTGCCGTCGAACACCGGAAACGTCGCGTCCACGTCGTACGAGGCGCTGAGGTCCGGAGCGCCTTCGGCGACCATCAGTGACATGACGCGACCGTCCGATCCCAGCGTCATACCCGCCTCGTCGATGGGAATGGCGAAAAACGGGGCGTCGAGACTGACCATGAATGCGTCGCCGAGCGACCCGGCGATGGAGAGGTCCGCCAAGGCGAGCTCGGCCGCGTCGGAAAGAGGATCGTCCGCCGGACCGGGGCCATCCGGGTCTTGTAGAACGGCCGCCAGAGCGTCGGTGGCAAGTGGCTCCAAGTCAGGAAGCGCCGCCTGAATGATATCGCCGATAATCGGGGCATCGCAGGCCCCGGAGAAGGACGGGACAAAGCCACTGAATGACAGAACCGGCGCACCGAGGGAGTTCACGTCGATCTTGCTTGGGTCTGTCGGGTCTGGCTGCAGAGCGAAGCTCGAGGCGATGCCGGTTTCGCTTGCCGTAATCGTAAGCCCGCAGTCGGGCACTAGACCGCTTCCGAGGATGTCGAGATGGATCACGATCTCCGTGACCATGGTGTCGATGGCCAAGGCGTCCTGCTTGGCATCGAGCTGAAGGCCCAGCGAGGCGAAGCTCGGGGCTGGTGCCGCGACATCGACGCTGGCCCGGCCCAGACAGCCGAGTAACCCGCCATCGATGAAGCAGTCGTTGTCGATGACCCGTGTGCCAACCGGGATCAAGGTGGCCAGATCGAGCTCACTCGCGACTGAGTCAGCCAAAAAGCCTTCGATGGAATCGAGCGCGGAATCATTGATGCGAACCGCAAGGCTCTCCTCACTGAAGTCGCCGTCGGCAACGGAGCTGCCTGCTATCACCGTCACACGATCTCGAACCATCGCGCCGTCTTCGGAGCGGGACAGCTCTGCCAGAATCGGGTTCGCCACCGCTTCTGCGTCAAGCGGCACCTGCACGGACCAATCGCCGTTCGTGTCAGGTGTGACCGTGACACCGTTCAGCGTGAAGATGGCGGCCGTTTCTGCGTTTTCACTCGTGCCTTCGACCTGCACCGATGCGGCTTCGAGAAACGCGCCCTGCCTCGGTGCTGTGATCTGGACGAGCATCTCGGGAAGGTCCTCAGACTCCATCGTTCCCGAATCCGCCGTGCCAGCGTCGGTGCCCGTACCGCCATCCGGTCCAAGATCTGCGCTGCTGCCGCCACGGCAGCCCGTAGCGACCAGGAGGGTGGCCAAGCAGAGCAGAGCCCAGCTCGAAATCACACGATTACCCCCCATTCCTTCATTCTCGCGGTGCAGGGTTCCCACCACAAGCCCAAACCCCGGGAGCCGGCGTGGGGTAGCTCACTCTTCTTCAGGATCTGTAGGCGCCAACGACGCTCGAACGCAGCAGCCGCGGTGTCCAAGCTGCCGCTGCCGCCCCAACGGAGGTCGGTTGGCGTCGGGCCGGGCATATAGTACGAATTCGGTCCGTGACGGCGCCCGAGCGACATTCAAACCAGGGTCGTTTCGGCCTCGCGGAGCTGATCGATTTCGAGGTGCAGCTCGCGTCCGACCGGGATCGACCACGCGAGGAGCTCATCGCTAGGGATCGCGCGATCGCGTTGCGCTGGCAGGACGATCCGAGGACGGCCCCGGAGCTCGTGACCCGTTGGCTGGCGTCGCTGCAGCGCCGAAGCGCGGACCCGACCACCGGTGAACGGGTCGAGCGCGCGCAGCTCCTCGCGAACTGGGTCGTTTTTGCGCTGTTCGGATTGATCGGGGCCATGGTCGCGCTTGCGGTCTTGCAGTTCACCGGTGACCACCCGATCAACGTCTTGGTGGTGCTCGGCGTGTTTGTGTTCCTTCAGTGGCTCAATTTGCTCGGAACGATCATCGCCTTTGTCTGGTCGCGTTCCTCCCCGGGGTCTCTCGCGAACTTCCCCTTGAGCGCACTAGTCCGAAAGCTGATCACAAAGATGGTCGGCGCCGATGATGCCGGACGGCTTCTGGCAAGGCGTTCCCTGTACGGCGGGGTAGAGCGCTGGGTTTTGTTTCGGGGCATGCAGGTCGGAGCCGTCGCGTTCAACGTCGGCGCGATTGCGACTTTCATCGCGGCCGTATCATTTACTGATTTGGCCTTCGCTTGGAGCACGACGCTGCAGGTCGGAGCGGAGGGGCTTCAGCGATTCTGCGAAGGCTTGGCTGTGCCGTGGCGACTCTGGTTGCCCGACGCCGTTCCATCGCTTGATCTGGTCCACGCGACACAGTATTTCCGCATTGACTCGGCGTATGTGAACGCGCCGGCGGGCGCGCGCGTTCAAGACGCCGCCCTCGCGGGTGGATGGTGGCCTTTTCTCCTCATGTGCTTGCTGGTGTACGGCCTGTTTCCGAGGCTCGTGCTCGTTCTTTGGGGTCGCGTGGGAATGAATCGCGCATTTGCCAAGCTCTCATTCGACACGCCCGAAGAAGCCGAAGTCATCGTGCGCCTCACCAATCCTCGGGTGCGCCGCGTACAGGAGGACGACCCGGGAAATGTCGCGCCGCTCGGCGAAGGGCATCAGCCCCTGGGTCGACCGCAGCAGTTCAGCCAAGACGAGCCGGCGATCGCGGTTCGCTGGCGAGACGCCGAGATTTCGGACGACGCGTTCTTGAAGCGCTTGCGCGCGAGGTTCGGCGCGTTGGTAGAGCCGCCCATCGCAAGCGCTGGCGGCCACGACCATAGCGAGGACGAAGCCCTGCTCAGGCGACTCGAGGGCAACAAGCAGCCGGTGCTGCTGCTCGCCGAGCCCTGGAACGCCCCCGACCGCGCATTCAAACGTTTGATTCAGTCCCTGCGAGCTCACGGTCACTCCAGCCGGAAGATCTACGTCTTGCTGACTAGTGGCGGCAACGATGAGCAGCGTGAGGTCTGGGCCGGGTACCTGGCCGAGCTGGCCGATCCGTACATTGCATTGGACGCGCTATGACCAAGCGAAGCGTCGAAATTCCGCGCTTTGCGGTGGTCGGTCGAGTCAACAAGGGCAAGTCGAGCATCATCGCGAGCCTGATTGAGAACGACGCGGTCAAGATCTCCCCAAGACCCGGTACGACGACCGAATGTGTCCGCTATGACGTCGAGGTCGACGATCGAGTCCTGTTCTCCGTCATCGATACACCTGGATTCGAAGATGCGCCGCGGGCGCTTCACTGGATCAAGCAGCGGGAGGTCACCGCCGCTGATCGGGTCCAACGCGTACGCGAGTTCGTTGACGCGTTTGAGGGCAGCGAGGACTTCGTGGAAGAGCGGCGCTTGCTTCGACCCATTCTAGATGGCGCGGCGATCCTCTACGTAGTCAATGGTGACGAGCCCTACCGAAAGAACTACGAAACGGAAATGGAGGTTCTGCGCTACACCGGACAGCCGGCGATGGCGCTCATCAACCGAAGCGGCTCAGGTGAGTACATCGAAGACTGGAGGCGCGCGCTCAATCAGTACTTTAAGCTCGTCAGGCTGTTCGACGCCCACGCGGTGACCTGGGAAGAGCGACGCAAGCTCCTCGAGGCCTTTGCCACTTTGCAGCCTTCATGGGAGCGCCCCATCGTCGAAGGCGTCGATGCCTTGCGGGTGCAGGAAGAGCACCGGCGCTACCAAGTGTCCAACATCATTTCTGACATGATGCTGGACGCACTCACGCTGCATTTGAGTGTCGTGCTCCCCGATGAACACGCCTTGCCGCACGAGAGATCCCGGCTCGAGCGAGAGTTTCACGACAAGCTTCGCCTGATCGAAAGGAAGGCGCACCGGAAGATCGCCGAGGTCTATTTGCACCGTCTCGATGACTGGTCACCCGAAACGGAAATCGAACTGGAGTCACACGATGACCTCTTCGCCAAGGAAACCTGGGACGTCATGGGGCTCCCGCCAAAGACGCTCTTGACGCTGACGACGCTGACCGGAGCTGCGGCGGGTGGTGCGGTGGACGCTGCCGTGGGTTTCGCGTCCGTGTTTGCTGGGACGGTACTCGGCGGGCTCGGCGGGCTTGGGGTGGGGATCTACGAGCTCACACGCCGATTTGCGAGCGCGTCCAACATGACCGAGCAGGCCGTGTCGGCCATGCGAAACCACAAGGACGGCTACAGAGTTCGCGTCGGGCCGCACCCTTCGCTCAATTTCCCTTTCGTACTTCTTTCAAGAGCGCTCGACCACTTCGACCGTATTCAGGCCTGGGCGCACGCCAAAAAAGAACTCCCGGAACCGACCGAGCACGGCCCCAAAGTCCTAGATCAACTCGACACATCCACCCGACGTCGGCTCAGCAAGACCTTCTCGAAGATTCAGAAGAAGTACCGAGACGTCCCGAGGGATACTCGGCGCGAGCTCCGCGCTCGTGTCCATGATATCGTCGTCAAGAACGCGAAGTCTCTCCGCGTTGGCTAGATGGACCGGGGGAGGGCAGATCGGCCATCGCGAAGTCTTGGGCCCCGTCTGCGACCTTCACCCGCTTCGAATCGACCAGGTCTCGGATTTCGCGCAAGTAGCGAGAGTGTTCCGCGGAATCATCCGGGCTGTAGTTGAGGTTCTTGTAGAGGCTGATTAGGCGCGTGAAGAAGTCCCGCGCCGTGTCGCGATCGTCCATCGCGAAGTCGGCTTCTACGATCTCCTTCACGAGCTCGAAGCTGCTCTTCTGGCGCCCGAGAGGCATCGAGGAGTCCACCGAGTCGAAAGCGTCCTGCTGAAGGAAGACCATGTCCAAGAAGACCGATTTCTGCCAGGCGAGGAAGTCGGCCATGGTGGTCCCTTCTTCCCCTGTCACTTGCATCATCTGGTAGATGTCGTCGCCCCGATGGAGAAGCGCGTGAGCCGCTTTGACGTCCTCCACCCAGGTCGGGGACAGGTTCTCAGTGTACCAGTCTTTCATCTGGTCGAGGTAACGCGACCAGGAGATGAGCGGATCGATCGCCGGATAGAATCGCTTGTACGCTCGGTCGGCCGATAGACCCAAGAACGTCTTCACGGTGGCCAGCGTCGCTTGGGTCACGGGCTCTTCGAAATTTCCGCCGGCTGGCGACACGGTGCCGATGAACGTGAGGCTCCCAGTCTGTCCGTCGGGACCACGGATGAGCCCCGCCCGCTCGTAGAGGCTCTTGATCGAAGAGTCCAGATACGCCGGGAACGCCTCCTCCCCCGGGATCTCCTCCATGCGCCCCGAGGTCTCGCGCATGGCCTGGGCCCAGCGCGAGGTCGAGTCGGCGATGCACAAGACGTCGTACCCCATCTGCCGGTAGTACTCCCCTAACGTGATCCCCGTGTAGATGGAGGATTCTCGCGCGGCGACCGGCATCGAGGACGTGTTGCAGATGATGATCGTGCGGTCCATCAGCGAGCCCCCGGTCCGCGGGTCCGTGGTCTCCGGGTACTCGGTGATCGTCTCCACGACTTCCCCCGCCCGTTCGCCGCAGGCGATGATGATCACGATGTCCACTGCCGAGTGTCGGGAGATGAGGCTTTGGAGCACCGTCTTGCCGGAACCAAAAGGCCCCGGGATGCACGCCGTGCCTCCACGTGCGACCGGGATCATCGTGTCGATGATGCGCTGTGTGGTGGTCAGCGGTTCGGTCGGGTAGATGCGCTCGGCCACGCGCTGGCGGAGCATCCGTTCGGGAAGCGGGCGGCGCACCGGCCATCGTTGCGCCATCGTGAGCGTCCGTTCTTCACCGCTTGGTCGGACTAGTCGGGCGACCGGATCGTGGATCGTGAGGTTGCCCCGGTTGATCCAGGTCAACTTCACCGCTGCGGGTTCGTCGAAGGGCACCATGATCTTGTGTTCGAAAATTCCCTCGGGAACCGTCCCCAAGACTTGTCCCGCCACCAGGGTCTCGCCCGTCGAAACCTTCGGCGTGAAGTCCCAGCGTTTCTCGGTGTCCACGGGGTCCACATCAGTACCACGGGGCAGCAGGAAGCCGTGTTCCTCTGCCAACAAGGCCAACGGGTTTTGCAGCCCGTCGTACACCTTCCCGAGAAGACCGGGTGCGAGCGTCACAGACAGCATTTCGCCGCTCAGCTCGACCTCGTCCCCGACCTTGACCCCGGAGGTGTCTTCGAAGACCTGCAAGTCGGCGACCTGATTCTGGACACGAAGCACCTCGGACTTGAGACGCTGCTCCCCGAGAAGCACGTAGCCGACCTCGTTCTTCATGACTCGAGTATCGCGGACGCTGATGCTGACCAGGCTCTCCTGTACGGCTACGACGGGAGCGCGTCGAAATCCGTCGCTGTTCGAGTCGCCCCGATCAGGCGAAGAGATTTTGGTGGTCACTTGTCACCTCCGATATGAGTTCCTCAAAGCGATCACGGGCCTTCTCGGAGTCGTAGGACAGCCATCGGTGGACAATGTCCCACTTGTACGCGAAGGCGAAGACTTGCTCGAACCCAAACGGGTGTGCGTCGGAGATCTCGCTCAGCTTCTTCCAAGTCTGACCCATCAGCAGTTTCTCGAGCTCCATGGCGTCGCCCTGCTCGAGGAACGACTGCGCCTCGGGGATCCATGCAAAGACGGCGCCCAGGCCGAACTCCGGCTCGGCCCAGCGAGACTCGATGATACGAGTGTACGAGCCCGTGCCCCATCGCCCGGACGGAGCGGCTTTTCCCTGGCGCCGCTGGCGGAGGGCAACCATCACCGTCCGCGCGTTCATCCGGAATTCCACCATGTTCATGAGCTCCGGGTTGACGTTGCGGGCCACGACCTCGTCATACATCGCGAGGAACTCTCCCGTCGTCCGACTAACCGGCTGGCGATGCCAGCTCAGCAGACTCTGGGCCCTCGTGAGGTCCTTCCAGTCATCCGCGTGCAGGAGCGAGAGTCGCTCCTCGAGTCGCAGACGGCTCAAAGGTAGCAGCCTTGCCCGCCGGAAGTCGGGCAGGGCGGGAAGACTGGCGACGAGCTGATAGTAGCGTCGCCTCACTGCCCTGCCTCGACTAGGATCTTCCGATAGCGAGGCAGAAGCAGCTTCAGCATCATCGCGGACAGAGCCTCGTCGCTCAAGTCGATCTCCAGGTCCTCGCCCAGCAAACGAACGCGCGCCCCGCCCTGGAACTCCTTCGACGGGATGAGCTCGATGCCCTTCCTCAACACGTCGGCCGAGAAAGCCACGGCCGACTTCTGAAGAAATTCCTCGAGCTTCGCCGAGACTTCATCGCCCAGCTGATCGGGAACCAGGATGACCGCGTCCTTGTCTTGGATGAGCTCTTCCGCCGCCCTCCCGGCCAGGACCAAGATCATGTCGCGGAGCACCGAGCCGTCGGTGGTCACGTCGGTCACGAGGCGACGCACGTGTTCTTCGAAAGCGGCCATGATCGCCGAGCGAAGCTCCAGGCCGGTGTCCCGTGCCGCGATCCGCAGCGCCTCGATGGTCGCAGTCTGTTCCCGCTCCATTGCGGCCCGTGCCTCCGTCTTGATGGCTGTAGCTTCCGCTTTGGCGTCCGCCACGGTCCGTGCCGCTTGCGCTTTGGCTTCCGTGAGAATTCGGTCGGCCTCCGCGCGCGCCGAATGGACTCCTTCATCACGAATCCGGTCGATGAGCTTCTTGACGCCCGAGGATTTCCCATCTGGCTCGATCATGGGTCACCTCACTTCGGAATGGCGCCTGCAAGCACCAGCGCGAATACGAAAACGAATACAGCGAAGCCCTCGATCACAGCCGCGGGCGCGACGGAGATCCCGAACACCTCAGGCTTCGACTTCGAGGTGTTGATGGAGGCCGCACAGGCGCTTCCCTGTGCCATCGCGCTGACGAGCAGGGCAACGCCAGTGAGAGCTCCCAGCACGAATAGGCCGGGCGAGTTTTCCACCGAGACCGTGCGGTTGAGGGTCAGCATCACGACGATGCCGTAGATGGTCTGCGAGGAAGGCATTGCCGCCACCCCGACGAAGCGGCCGTAGCCGCTCTCCACTTCGAGCATCGCGCCGGCCGCGGCCAGGCCGCCCCGGCCAACGCCGAGCATGCTTCCGATGGCACCTAAGGCCAGAGGGGAGAAGATGCCCAGCCATCCCATGATCAAGACGAGCGGTTCCAAGGTTCACACACCTTTCTTCTTGAACGGCCGGAAGAGAGGACCCTCTTCCGGAAGTCCCCAGTTGAGGAATTCGATAACATTCAATCGTAGTCCGTGGATGAAACCACTGGCGACGGCCAGAAGCAGGTTCAGGCTGTGTCCGATGACGAGGATGATTAGAGCCACAAGGAGACCGACGCCGGGAATGCTATCCCGAGCATCAGCGGCCATTCCGTTGAACGCGACCGCCAGTGACGCGGAGGCGAGGCCCAAGGCGAAGAGCCTCAGGTAGCTCAAGACATCCCCAAACGCCGCAGTGATTCGAGTCAATCCCACCAGCCCTTTGCCCAGGCGGGCCAAAGGACGCGCTCCGTATCCCGAAAACGCGAAGACCAAGACCAGGCCGAAGATAGCGACGGCAATGGCCGGCCTATTCAGCCAGTCGGCTCCTAGCTGAGAGGCCACTAGCAGCGTGTACCCAGCGAGCACGAATATGGCCCACCCGAGCGAGGGCAGAGCACGGGGGCTCCATCCGTACCGTCTGGCGTTCATGAAATTGCCGATCATCACGTGAATCGTTCCGATCGTGATCGAGAGCGCCATCATGGAGCTCGCGTCCGTGACGTCTAGAATCGCCAGCCGCGAGAGGAACATGTCTGGAGCTGGCGTGACCCCGAAAAACGAGCCCACCACAACGCCGTAGACGACCGTGGTCACCGTGAGGGTGGCCAACACCCAACGCCACCGGCGTCCTGCGGCGGAGCTCGACAGTCTATTCCAGAAGTACGCCAGCAGGAGTGCCAAGATCAGCCCGTAGCCACCGTCCGAGATGATCATCGCGAAGAAGATCGCGAACGAATACAGAACTACAGACGACGGGTCCCAGCTGCGGTAGCCGGGGGTCTTGTAGAAGTTGACGAGATCCTCGCCGCCTTCCATCCGATCCGAGTTGCGAAGGAGCGTCGGGGGTTCGTCGTCCGGGCCGGGATCGGAAACCTCCATGGCGACCCCATGCTTCGCCGCGTACGATCGGAGCGCGTCCAAGGACTCGGTCGGTGCCCATGCCCGGAGCGCGAAAACCGGACCGGAATCGTAACACTGATCGGCCGCAAGCTTGCGAGCAGCCCGGTCCTCGAGAGCGGCCAGGCTGCGGGAGAGCAGGCTGCTCCAGCGGGTGAGTCGAATTCTCCCGAGCGATGCGTCCTCGAGCTCGAGCTCTACGTCCTCTAGCCTTTGCTCGAGCGTGTGCCGCGAGATGCCACCGGTTCGCACTCGTGGCACCGGCAAGCCCTCGGGCTCCAGCTCGGCGATCACGACCACATAAGCGTTCCGTCCCACGCGCTTGATCTCCTGCCAAGTCAGATCCAACGCTTCGAGGTCACGTAAGCGGTTCTGTGGCACCACGTAGAACCACAAGCGTTGTTCCCCCAAGTCTCCTTCGGTCGGGAACTCGAAGTCGCCCCACGGCGCAAGTGCTTCGATACGGTGCATGAGCGCGTCCCGCTCGAGCTCCAGCTCGTGCGTCCGATCCCTGAGCTCCAGGATCTCCTCCTCGACGGCCACGGCATTAAACTCGGCGAGATGGGTTACAGGGCGCTGTTTCTGGGGGCACTGCTCGAGATAGCTCAAAGCTTCGCGACTTCGTTTCGACGGGTCTGCGAGCGGCGCCACGTCCTGCGCGAGCGAAACGACCTCGAGGCAGCCGAGCTCCTGCATGTCTTCGAGGACTCTTTCCTTTTCAGCCTGGTGCCCCACCAAGGTGAGTTTGCTCAAAGGGACAATGGCCACGCCGTCTCCTCATCCTCCGCCGGACCCAGGTCATGCACCTGCCGGGCCTTCGCCAGCTTCCCTTGAACCACGGCGGCTCTTCCTATGTCGCCCAGCCAGATTTGGATGCGCTCGATGTTCTTCCGGGTCCTGGGAATGAGAATCTTCTCGAAAAGGTTCACGCGTTGTGTGATGCGTCGCTCTGCACGCGACAAGATGCGGACCCTCTCCTCGGCGACCTGGATGCGTGTTCGCGCCTCGGCCGCATCCCGAAGGCGTTCGACCAGCGCATCAACCCAAGGGGGCTTCGCTAGCGGTGAATATTCTTCTACCTGGCACTCGACTTCCTTCAGAACGGGGAGCCGGACACCAACCACGTTTTCTTGCTCCAAGTCGAAAGCCGTCATCTTGACCAGACCCTTGAGCTCGATCTCCGTGTTGGCCAGCATGGGCAGCTCCGCCCCCACGCGCGCCTCCACGCGCTCGACCTCGGCCTGCGTCGCTGCGTGCTCCTTACGGGCCTTGTCCAGCTCGATGGTCAGCTGCCTGCGCTTGAGCTCCAGTGAAGGAAGGAGCTTCTCATAGAGCTTGAGCTTGACCAGCTCCTGTTGTAGCGACGCCTTGCTGAGCTTCAGTCGGGCCATTGCTCAGCTGACCTCTTTGCTGTCTTCGTTCCTCAAGTCCGGGAAGTACCGGTCAACGAGGTCCTGCTTCATGAGCAGCTCGTGTGGCTCGAAGCATTCGGCAAGTGTGTGCCAGCTCAGATCCAGCGCCTTCAACAGAGGCAAAGAGACGTCCACATCCATGAACCGCCTCCGAAACAGCTTCCCGAATTTGAGGAGCTTCATGTCGAGTTCCGAAAGCTCGAAGGCCATGGCCTGCTTTTGCTCGGCTTCCCGGGCGGCGGCGTAGAAGCGCACCATGGTGTTCATGATCTGGCCGTGATCCTCCCGCGTGACTTTCCCAACGACGTGCTGCTTCAGCCGCGAAAGCGAGCCGAAGGGGTCGATGACCCCGTCGTGCAAGTAGAACTGTCCCTCCGTGATGTAACCGGTGTTGTCGGGAACCGGGTGGGTCACGTCGTTGCCAGGCATGGTGGTGACGGTAAGGATCGTGACCGAGCCGGCCCCTTTGAAGTCGCACGCTTTCTCGTATCGCCGGGCGAGCTGCGTATAGAGGTCGCCCAGGTAGCCCCTCGTCGCCGGAATCCGGGACTGCGACACGCCAATCTCTTTCATGGCATCGGCGTAGGCGGTCATGTCCGTCATCAGCACCAGGACCCGCTTGGAGTGCTCCATGGCGAAGCGCTCGGCGACCGCCACCGCCATGTCCGGTACGAGCAAGCGTTCGATGATCGGGTCGGAGGCCAGGTTCACATACATGACCGTGCGATGGGCGACCCCGTTCTCCTCGAAGGCGGTCTTGAAGAAGTGGAAGTCGTCGAAGATCAGTCCCAATCCGGCGAAGACCACGATGTCGGCGTCTGCCTGGAAGCCGATGCGGGCCAGAAGAGCATTGTAGGGCTCACCGGCCACCGAGAAGATCGGGATCTTCTGGCTCTCCACCAGACTGTTGAAGAGATCGATCATGGGGACTTCCGTCTCGATCATCTTCGACGGTACGACCCGCATCATTGGGTTCACGGTCGGGCCCGCCACCGGGATTGTGTCCTCGGAGTCGAGGGGCGGCTTGCCATCGATGACCTCGCCCGAGCCCCGGAAGATCCGTCCGAGAATGTGGTTGGAGAAGGTAACCTGCTGGGGATGTCCGAGGAAACGAACTCGGGCATCGGTAGAGATGCCTTTGCCACCCGCGAACACTTGAAGGCTCACGATATCCCGTTTCAACTCGACAACGCTGGCCGTCGACACCTCACCATCCCGGTTCTCCACCCGCGCAAGATCCCCGAGAGCTACGCCTGTAGCCCGAACCCGGATTACATCGCCGATGATCTCCAGAACGCTGGTATGTCGGACGAGGGAGTCGAGCATCTATGACCTCAGAAGGTATGAAGGCGTAGGAAAGCTATGGCCCATCTAAGCAGATGGCCGCCATAGAGCAAGACCCATTCGGACAGCTTGGATTCCTCAGCTGCCGGGAGGGTCGACGCCGCTGAGGTGGGCAACGAGCTTGCGTACGGTGGAGGCGACGACGGCCTGCTCGCGGCGAGCTGCTTCCTTCTCCATTTCCTGTCGCTGATTTTCGAGCTGCGCCTGTTGTTCAGCGGCAAATTCATTCTTCAGCGTCCTGCGGGTGGTGTTCACGTGCGGATTGTCGATTCCGGTGATTTCCTGAAGGGTTCGCCAGAGGTGGAGGCGATC
>Ga0316201_10000091_pt1 | contig 36057 bp, 30 predicted proteins | sample CS6wburrow_MG_FD_204516 | JGI IMG/M metagenome (GOLD analysis project Ga0316201, IMG submission 204516) | Coastal sediment microbial communities from Delaware Bay, Delaware, United States - CS-6 worm burrow | ecosystem: Environmental > Aquatic > Marine > Coastal > Sediment | place: USA...
GAAGTTTTTTCTCAGATCCCTGCCGAGCATAAAAAAGGACACGTGCTGTACTCTGTACCCGGCACCCGGCAGGCGAAACTGGCATTAATCGAGGCAGCTTTGCCCCACCGGAATGCAGTTGCAAAAAGTTCAGCTGCGAAGCTTGAAGTCAGCTGGGTCGGTGAGCCCAGTTTTGAAGCTATTGAGAATACCCAGCTTCAGCGTGGTCTTAACACGCCATTCCAGGTCATCAAGCACAATAATTTCTATTACCTGTGTTATCAAGGTGCCTGGTACCTGTCTGAATCACCTAGCGGTGCATGGAAAGTTGCATTAAAAGTTCCCGATGAAATTTATCGTATTCCGGCATCCGATCCTGCCTATAACGTTACTTTTGTCAGGCTGGATTCAGAACAGACAGACTCGGAACAGACAGACACGCAGGACCATGTTAATTTCAGTTACTCGGGTGGATACAAGGGCAGCTTTTCGACCAGGGTGAGCGTGGTTTACGGCACAGGCTGGAATTATCCTTCCAGTGTTTACTGGGATTCCGCCAACGGGCCGGCCTACTGGAATCATTGGCAGACTTACGGATATAACACCGGCTACCACCCTGTGGGTGCCTACTATGGTCATCGTGGGGGGTATTACGGCCGGTGGGGTTATGGACCCTACGGTGGCGTTGGTTATGGCCCGTATGGCGGTTGGGGTTACCCGAGTCGCACTACCGTGACCATCGAATCGCCCACGGTCAATTACACACAAGGTTACGGATCAGCCTGGGAGGGTCCGTTACAGACCACACCGGGTGACCCTTCAAAGACTGAAGAAAAGTCGCTTGACGAATACCTGCCAAAGAACAAAGTCGATGGCACAGAAAAGTTTGTTAAGACCAGCAGGGCTGATCAGGAAAAAGTAGCCAGGGTCTCGGCTTCATCACTGTACGCAAGTGCCACACTGTCATCCAACAGGTTTTCCGATCCTGACGGTAACGTTTACAAACATGAAGATGAGGGGTGGAGCCACTACAAGGACGGTAACTGGAAAACCATGCAAGCCATAGCACGGGATCAGCCAGTTGAACCACGGCCGCAGCAAACACCTGAGACTCAATATCGACAGGGTTTTATACCGGCACACAAACAGACTTTGAGCAGGTCGGAACTGGATCGTCAGGAAATGGCCCGTATTGAAGGAATGGATCAATACAGCAAGTACCGTATGCAGCAAGAAGCAAAAAATCAATAGGAACATGTGCGGCCAGGTCACGCCAGTTTGGTAGCGATGACATTGTTGACAATAGGATCCATGTTAATCGGCTGTTGATGTCAATTTACACGGTGGTCAATTGCTTGACTTAAAAGGGTATTGAACCAAATCATATAGACACAATCATATGCTCCAGGCAACATGTTGAGGACAGAGCCATGCAATCCAGTTCGGTGTTTACAAAAATACATAGATTAGTATCATTCGTGGCCGTAGCCCTGCTGATCACAAGTTGTGCATCCAAACCCACTATCAAGACCGATTACGATCACACGGTTGATTTCGGACAATACAAAACTTACGCATTTTTTAATCCGATGGGTATTGAAAACCCCAATTACTCCAGTATCTACGGTTCAATATTCCGTGACGCTATCAGCAAGGAAATGGAGAGCAGGGGTTATACGAAGTCTGATAACCCTGATCTGCTGATTAACGTATCCGGCCGTCTGCAGGATAAAACCAAGGTCACCACCACGTCTGACCCTTACATGGCAGGTAGCTATTACGGTTATCGCCGGGGCGCTTATGGTGCCTGGGGTGGTTACGGCTATGGCACGCAGACACATGTAAGCCAATACACCGAAGGTACGGTTAATGTCGATATGGTAGACAGGGCGCAGAAGCGAATGGTCTGGGAGGGCGTTGCAGTTGGACGGATTAACGAGAAGGCAACGAATGATGAAAGGCGGGTAAATATCTACGCCGGAATCCAGGAAATGTTTGCTGGTTACCCGTTTCGCGCCGGTCAGTAAAAAGTTCTTAATAGCAGGCCCGGCCGGTCTGGTCCTGCTGCGTGCTGTAGTTTTTCGAATCTCGGGTTAGCAATGAATCTCTGTTTTATGGACATAACTGTGTGTCAAAGTAGATTCATGACAAGACTGAAGGTAAAATGCCGCACTTTTATGGCAAGATTTAATAAGGCGTCCTGATGGTTTCATTTATCCGTGTTTTTTCAATAATTTGCCTGGTCCTCGCGCTGGCATCGCTGACAAGCAGCGAGGCGCTTTCTTCAGAGTTGTATACACAAGCTGATAAGCAGGCATCATCTGCAAAAAAGGTAGGCTCACAGAAATCCGTTGAGGATATAGCACGTGAGATGGTCAACCCGCTTGCCCCGTTCTGGCGGTTTGACTACATTTACGAACGTAGGAACTACCAGGGAAGCATACCGGGTGCGGACGATCAGAGAGGCACGGTCCACAACTTTCAATTTACAATGCCTTTCAGGGAAAAAGATGGTAGGGGCTGGGTTTTCCGTTTTGCATTGCCTTATCATCCGGATCAGCCTGTTTACTGGGCTGATCGGGGTTATCCTGAATGGCTGATTCGACAGGAGGATCCGACCCCGCAGGAGGATGCCTTCTGGGACGAAACCCACTCGCATACGAATGACGTCACTTTTGACCTTACCTATGGTGGTGTCAATGAATCCGGCCGGATATTGAACTATGGTGTTGCCGGCATCCTGCCCACCTCCTCAGACACATCAAATAACAGGCAACAGTTCATCATGGGGCCTGCAGTGAATATCGGCAAAATAACCGATTGGGGTGTGTACGGTGTACTGGCTTCTCATATCATTGATCTGATTGAAAAGCGGGATAAAGGTGCACCGGATACGACCCAGACAACCCTCCAGGTATATTTTAGCTATGACCTTGGCCGGGGCTGGCAACTGATCTCCAATCCTGTGATTACCTACGACTGGGAAGGTGATAAGGGCAATAAATTCAATTTGCCGCTCGGTGGCGGTATTGCCAAGACAATCAAGATTGGCAAGATACCACTGAGGTTTACGGCCGAGGCCCAATATTTCGTGGCAAGCACCGACCGCTTCGGTCCTGACTGGTTGTATAAGTTCAGCGTGAGTCCTATTATGCCGAGTAAGCATACACGTCACTAGTGTAGTGTCGCGGGTCCACAATCCATGATTGCACCCAACAAACTCAAGCATTTCGCGACCTTGGTCATTTTGCTTTGTGCAGTTCTATGGTTTGGGATGCTGGGTCAGCGTGATCTATTCGATCCGGACGAAGGTCGCTATGCCGGAATCCCGGCCGCCATGGTGGATACAGGTGATTGGCTTACCCCCAGGCTGAATGATTTCAAGTATTTTGAAAAACCCGTCCTGCAGTACTGGGGCACTGCGGTTGTGTTCAAAATATTTGGCAAGAGCAATGCCAGTGCACGTCTGTGGACAGCATTACTCGGGTTTGCGACGGCCCTGTTTTCAATGCTTGTTGCTTTCCGTTTATACGGCATCCGGCCGGCGATATACACTTTTTTGCTTGTTATCAGTTACCTGATGGTGGTGGCCTTTGGTCACTATCTTACTCTCGACATGGCACTCAGTGCATTTCTGGTTATGGGAATCGGTAGTCTCGTAATAGCGCATTCCAGTCGATCCGATGAAAGCCAGACGAGAAACTGGATGCTGGCCGGCTGGGTTGCCCTCGCGCTGGCCACGCTGACCAAGGGTCTCGTGGCTGTTGTTTTGCCGGCTGCAACGGTGGTGGTCTACAGCCTTTGGCAGCGGGATTGGGAACTGTGGAAAAAATTACACCTTTTCAAAGGATTACTGTTATTTCTGCTGATAACGGCACCGTGGTTTGTCATGGTCAGTATCGCCAACCCGGAATTTCCGGAGTTCTTTTTTATTCATGAGCACTTCGATCGTTACACCAGTGAAGTTCATAGCCGCGAAGGACCACTTTACTATTTCATACCCGTTCTGATGCTTGGTGTATCTCCATGGCTGATCACCAGTTTGCGATCGCTGGTGTCACCGGGTTTTAAATGGTCGCCCGACAAGCCGGGGCAGTTTGACCCGGAACGCTTCATGTGGACATTCGTGGTGGTAACTTTTTGTTTCTTCTCTCTTGGTCAGTCCAAATTACCGGGTTATATTCTGCCGGTACTGCCGGTTATTGCGGTGCTCTCGGGAGGGCAGATTGCATCCAGGGGAGAAGTTAAGGCAGACCGCTGGGTGATGCTTTTCCTTGGTTTACTCTTCTGTGTTGGTGCTTTCAGCATTGAACTGCTGGCCAGTAAGCACTACCCGGCTGAACAGTGGGCATCCTATAGACCCTGGATCATCGGTAGTGGCTTGTTGTTCCTGCTTGGGTTCGTTGTGCTCAGCATCAGGAAGATTGCCGGGCTTCCCGCATTCGCCGGCGTTGCTGTTTTGTGCCTGGCAGCAGGCCTATTGGTCGTGTCGGGAGCCAACTCCCTGGCCGAGAGTCGCTCCAGTAAGGTGATTGCCGATATCATCTCGGAATCATTACCTGCCGGCGCACCCGTTTTTTCATTTCAGTACTACCCGGAAGCCGCCGTTTTTTATCTGGGCAGACCTGTCACCATAGTAGAATATGAGGGTGAGATGGCGATGGGGATCAGGCTTGAGCCAGAGAAATTTATTAAAACACAGGACGAATTTTTGGCAGTGTGGCAGAATCTTGATCAGGCGGCAGTGGTGCTCAAGTTGAACAGACTCAAGAATCTCAAGGTGGACGAACTGCAGGGAACGGTTGTTTATAAAGGCCCCAAGACAATGGTGATTATTAAATTATGACTGAATCATTAGGCCACGGTATGACGTGGGCGGCCTTCGCGCTGGTTTTAACCGGTGTGCTTTTAAATGCCGTTGCCCAATTAGCTCTTAAAGCCAGTGTCAGTGACACGGGTATCATCAGTCTTGATCTGCAGTCCCTGCTCAGTTCGGCCGGTAGCCTGGCCTCCAATCTGTGGTTGTGGATGGGGCTTATCTGTTATGCCATCAGCGTTATTGTGTGGATTCTGGCTTTGAGCCGGGTTGACGTATCTATTGCGTACCCGATGTTATCGATTGGTTATATTGTGAATGCCGTTGCGGCATGGCATTTATTCGACGAACCCATGAATATCGGTAAGGTCGCCGGCATTGGCATCATTATCGTGGGTGTCTATATATTGGCTCGATCATGAGCATGCTGCCTTTTACCCGGCCATCGCTCGGTGAGGAGGAATTCAGCGCGGTTCAGGAAGTACTACAGTCGGGTTGGATCACCAGTGGGCCACGTGTTATTGAGCTGGAAAAAAATCTAAGTACCTATATTGGCGGCGGTGTCGATGTCCGTTTATTCAGTTCCGCCACGGCTGCAATGGAAGCAATTCTTATCGCCAAAAATATTGGCCCCGGTGATGAAGTCATCGTACCCGCCATGAGTTTTGTTGCTTCAGCCAATGTCGTCTTACGCACTGGTGCAACACCCGTTTTCGTAGATGTTGGTCTCGAAAGCCGCAATCTCGATGTAGATATGGTCAGCCCGGCTATCAGCGAAAAGACCCGTGCCATCATGCCGGTGCATTTTGCTGGTATGCCGGTTGATATGTCGCCCATCTACGATTTGGCAGCCAGCAAAAACCTGCTGGTACTGGAAGATGCTGCACAAGCCATCGGCACCAGCTACCAGCACCGGCAAATCGGTTCACACGGAAACCCGGTGTCATTCAGTTTTCATCCCAATAAAAATATGACCACCATTGAAGGTGGCGCGGTCGCTTCAAATGATCCGCAACTGATCAAGCAACTTGAGTCCATTCGTTTCCATGGGATATCCCGAAACGAAAAAGGGGAGATGCTGGTTGAAGCCTGGGGTGGAAAGATGAACATGCCCGACGTGAACGCCGCTATCGGCTTGGTACAGTTAAGAAAACTGGATGGCTTCAATGCCAGGCGTCGCCTGTTGGCTGAGCATTACTTCAAGCAGTTGCCGCGTCACCCCGCACTGGTGCTACCGGCAGATGTACCCGGTCATAGCTGGCATATGTTCTGTATTTGCCTGGACTTTGAATCCCTGGATATGAGCCGGGAAGATATTCTCGATATATTCAAAACGCATGACATCTTGCTTGGTATGCACTACCCGGCGATGCACCTGTTTGGATTGTATCGTCAACTCGGTTATAAGCGGGGTGATTTCCCCACCGCAGAGCAGATTGGAGACCAGACCTTTACCCTGCCGCTTTTTCCGGCGATGACAATCGATGATGTAGACTGCGTGGTCACGGTTTTTAACAAGTTGCTGGTATGAGCAGACACACCGACGCAGCGACCAGCGCTGTCGTGTTTGCATATCACGACATCGGGGTACGCTGTCTCGAAGCTTTGCTTGAGCTGGGCATTGAAATCAGGTTGGTGGTTACACATCAGGACAATGAATCGGAACATATCTGGTTTGACAGTGTTGCAGAGGTAGCACAAAGGAACAAAATTGCGGTTATCACGCCGGAAAATGTAAATTCGGCTACCGTGATTGAGCATGTTTCCCGATGTGACCCGGACTATATTTTTTCCTTCTATTACCGTCAGATGCTTGGGCAGAAGTTGCTCGATATACCAGCCAGCGGTGCTTTCAACGTGCACGGCTCCCTTTTGCCGAAATACCGCGGACGTGTACCTGTTAACTGGGCCATCATTCATGGCGAGAGAGAATGTGGCGTGAGTCTGCACAGGATGGAAATCAAACCGGACGCTGGAAATTTGCTGGCCCAGGCGGCCGTTTCCATCCTGGGCAATGACACTGCATATGATGTCTTTCAAAAACTCAAATGTGCTTCTGAAACCATGTTGATGGAGGTTATTCCCCAAATGCTCAAAGGGCGTGTTCTCGAAACACCGCTGAACCTGGAGCAAGGCAGTTATTTCTCAGGCAGAAAACCGGAAGATGGACGAATCGACTGGAGCTTGCCGGCAGGTGATATCCACAATTTAATACGTGCGGTGGCACCACCCTATCCCGGTGCTTTCTTTGACATCGGTGCGCATCGCATCGAGGTGCTCGGTAGTTATATCAGGGGTGAACAGGCTCGTTTCAGCAAACCCTGTATATATTGCGAAGATGGAAATTTTCAGGCGGATTGTTCCGATGGCCTGCGCTTCATGATTACACACCTGGTCATTGACGGATCAAAAGCTGACCCGGCCCTGTTCCTTCAGACTTTCGGGCAGCACTTGGAGCTTGAAGGGGCAAACGGCTCATGAAGCAGGTTGTCCTAAAGGTAGATGTTGATACCTATCTCGGCACACTCCACGGGGTACCGGCACTGCTGGAGCTTTTTGAGCGTTTCAACGTCAAGGCAAGCTTCTTGTTCAGTGTTGGCCCGGACAATACAGGCAGAGCCATACGCCGGGTTTTCAGAAAAGGCTTTTTGCAAAAGGTCGGTCGCACTTCGGTTGTCAGCCATTATGGATTCCGGACATTGATGAATGGTGTGCTCAAACCGGGGCCACACATTGGCAAGAAGGCGGCGTTTGTCATGCGATGTGTCGCTGCGGCGGGTCACGAGGTGGGTATTCACTGCTACGACCATGTTCGATGGCAGGATTTCGTCGCCGCTAAGGACCTCAAATGGACACAGCGTGAAATGGACAAGGCGCTCGGCGCCTTCAAGGATGCTGTCCGGATGTCCCCTCAGACCATTGGTGCTGCAGGTTGGCAAATTAACCGTTTTGTCATTGCACTGGAAGAACAAATGGGTTTTAGCTATGCCAGCGATGTGCGCGGGCGCGAGCCGTTTTTCCCCAGCATGGAAGGGGTAAGTTCCAACTGTGTTCAACTGCCCACGACACTGCCTACACTTGATGAAATCATAGGTTCAGATGGTATAGACTCTTCTAATTGCTGGGAAACCATCCTGGAAAAAAGCCGGGAACAACTTCCCCACGGACACGTTTATACACTGCACGCGGAGTTGGAGGGTATGAAATTGATACCGGTCATGGAAAAACTGCTTGAGCAATGGACCTTATCCGGATTTGAGTTTGCGACCCTGGAGCAACTCCATGCTTCGCTGGATCATTCAACGCTGCCGAAGCGGGAAATAACCTGGGATGAAGTCGACGGCAGGTCCGGTTTACTTGCTGTTCAAGCAACTTGAGTCAGGATCGACATTATCTGGGCACACGGGAGTTCTCAATTGAACGCTGATACTAAGAAAGACATACAAAGTCAATTTGTCGATCTGTCCGTTTTGATACCGGTGTACAACGAGCAGGAAGTGCTTGGCAAACTGTTTGAGCGTTTATACCCTGTGCTGGATGCGTTGGGACGTACCTATGAGGTTTTGTTTGTGAACGATGGTAGTTCGGATAATTCAACTGCCATCCTTGCGCAACAGTTCGAGGAGCGGCCTGATGTGACCCGGGTGGTATCCTTGAGCTCAAATGCCGGTCAGCATGCGGCCCTGATTGCAGGCTTTGAGCGCACCCATGGTAATTTCATAGTTACACTTGATGCGGATTTACAAAACCCGCCGGAGGAGATTCCGGCTATCGTCGCGGAGATGGACAAGGGCTTTGATTATGTCGGTTCCATCAGGGCATCGAGACACGATAAGGCATGGCGGCATGTGGCGTCGCGCATGATGAACTCCTTACGAAAAAAGATCACCAACATACATATGACCGATCAGGGTTGCATGTTGAGGGGCTATAGCAGAGATATAGCCCTGGAAATTGCCGTTTCCAACGAATCCCGCACATTCATACCGGCACTGGCATATTTGTATGCAGCCAGGCCGACGGAAATCACGGTCGCACACGAAGAGCGTGCGGCCGGACAATCCAAGTACTCCCTGTTCAAGTTGATCCAGCTTAATTTCGACCTGGTGACCAGTTTCTCATCCATACCACTGCAATTGATCTCATTTACCGGCATCGTTGTTTCAATGATTTCGCTTTTGTTCGTTTGCTACCTCGCCTATCGCCGCATATTCTATGGTCCGGAAGTCGAGGGTGTATTTACCCTGTTCGGTATCACCATTTTCCTGATGGGGTTGTTGTTGTTTTCAGTCGGAATGCTGGGTGAGTACATCGGGCGTATCAACGGCCTGGTGCGCAGAAGGAAGCGTTTCCGCGTTGCGAGTGTGCTGGAGGCAGGTGAGAGTGTAAAATCGCCTGGTGATGAAACAAAATCATCATCCAAACCGACTTAGGAAGACCATGAAAATTTTGATCCTCGGTGTTAACGGTTTTATTGGCCATCACCTGTCAAATAGAATTCTCGCAACCACGGACTGGGAAGTCTATGGAATGGACAGGCTGTCCGACCGGCTTGCTGACGAGATGTCACACGAGCGGTTTCATTTTTTTGAAGGTGATATCACGATTAATCGTGAGTGGATCGAGTACCACATCAAGAAGTGCGATGTCATATTGCCGTTGGTGGCCATCGCTACACCGGCAACCTATGTGACCAATCCTCTCGGTGTGTTTGAGCTGGATTTCGAGGCCAATCTGGCGATTGTCAGGGCCTGTTTGAAATACAACAAACGCGTGGTGTTCCCATCAACCTCCGAAGTCTACGCAATGTGTGAAGACGAAGCTTTTCACCCTTACGAATCGAACCTGGTGCTGGGGCCAATTGCAAAACCGCGATGGATTTACTCCTGTGCAAAGCAGTTATTGGACCGTGTGATTGCTGCCTATGGCCAACAGGAAGGTCTGAAGTACACACTATTTCGTCCCTTCAACTGGATTGGCAGCGGACTGGATAGCCTGCACACTCAGAAGGAAGGCAGTTCACGGGTCGTGACGCAATTCCTCGGCCACATTGCACGTGGTGAAGACATTAAACTGGTGGATGGTGGCTTGCAGAGACGCAGTTTCACCGATGTCTCGGATGGGATTTCAGCCCTGGTGAAGATCATCGAAAACACGGATGGGATTGCCGATAGCAAAATCTATAATATCGGAAACCCGGCAAATGATCTTTCCATCAAGGAATTGGCAGACCTGATGCTGGAAATGTCGTTTAACTACCCGGAATACGAGTCACAGGCCCGCAAGGTCAACATTGTTGAAGTGACCTCGACCGATTACTACGGGAAGGGCTATCAGGATATCAAGAAACGGGTACCTTATATTGGCAATACTTGTGAGGAGTTGGACTGGGCCCCGACGGTTGACGTAAAAGTAGCCTTGGGCAAAATCATGGACACCTACCGCCATGAAGTCGCTTCTGCGCGGGCGTTGCTGGATCACAATTAGAGGAAGAACCGGCTTACACAGTTCGTCTATTTCCTGAACCACGAGTTCATGCTGAAGGTGATGGCGGTGAATTGACCGTCGGAACTGAACTGGTACCCCATGCCAAGCCGGTGAATATCAAGAAACCAGAGTTTAAATGGACGGTTACGCAGGCTCACCTGCAGGCCAAGCTCTACCTGATCCTGTATCGGATCAAAGGTCCCATCAGGCAAATTGAAATGGAGTTCATTACCCAGAAATGAGTACATGAAGGTCCAGTGGAGATCAACCGGCTCTCCGTGGAATGTCACCTTGTTCAGGGGTTGCCGTAACTCGGTACCAACCTGGGCGACAGCAAGGTGGTCAGATCTGCCGTCATCGGGTGAGTATCCTGCGTAATAGAGGCCCGCGAGAATGGACCACTGATATTTTTCTGCAGGAAATGTATAGCGGCTTTTGACTCCTGCGTAGTAAATCCATGCGGAATCATCGTTTCTCAGATCCGAACCCCAACCCACATGTGCGAGTGTCCTTAAATACCACCTTGGGTTGATGGGAATTTCCAGTTCGACACCGGGGGTCAGGCTTGCTGTCGCAAAATTATCATTTTCAATGATGCCCCCGAGGTCTTCAATGTCATGCAACCCGACCGTAACCGGGTACCTGATCTCCACCCCCAGCTTTCGTGATCCGGACTCAGTCAGCGAAGATGTCCGCAAGGTTTGCCTGATGGGAACTTTTACTACGAATACAGAGCGGGTATCTTCTACCTGGTACCAGCCTGTTCCGAAAAAGGATGAATAGGCCCAGTGAACCGGCTCAAAAACGGTTTTTGCCTCCGCAGCGAGAGAGTCAGTGATGGAGATAAGCAGAAACATCAGGAATGTAAAGGCTTGTTGTAATTTTCGGCGGGGTGATCTCATTTCACGAAAAACCTTAGGTCATTCCATGCGCTTAAAGTAACAAAAATCAGGTGTTGAGGGTGAGGTTTTTATAGGCCAGTTGGGCAGCCAAGGATGTGCGGAATAACTTCAGAGTTGCCACGCCAATTATTCTTGATCGGTGGGGGAGTCGAGGTGATGTGGTATGTCGCTTCAGGACACGTCATAAACCCCTCCCTGGGGACTCGGTCGCGACGTCCTGTCGCTCACGGTCCTGAAACAACATACCACACCCCCTCGACTCAGTGCGAAAGCATAGAGTAATGGCTTCTGACAGATGCACGTCGTTTGACGCAAAAGCTGGGGTTATGTTCAGGATGAACGGTATGCCGCGGGCGCAGGACGCGCAGGAGCGGCGTCTCCCAAGTTAGCACTGCATTTCCGGAGAAGGTGAGACCGGGAACCGGTCGAGAGGCTGGCCTGGGCCATGAACGGTATGCCGCGGGCGCAGGACGCGCAGGAGCGGCGTCTCCCAAGTTAGCACTGCATTTCCGGAGAAGGTGAGACCGGGAACCGGTCGAGAGGCTGGCCTGGGCCATGAACGGTATGCCGCGGGCGCAGGACGCGCAGGAGCGGCGTGTGTCAGCCTGGCAAACTACTTTGATGGATTCAGCGGAACCAGAGAGTTTTTTGACTGATCAGTCTTTCGTTGATGTATCTTTCGCCGGGCGCTTTGCAAGGCTCCTGACAGGCCGTCTCCACGCCAATCACCCTCCGATGAGACCAGAGCCTCCTGAAGTCGCCTGAGTTCGGTTGCCAGGTAGTCGTCGTTAAGCATTCTGGCAAGTTCAGTCAGTGTGGCCGGTCGTGTTTGTGAGCTGCTCGTGCTCGCCCAACTCGCTATCCAGTTGTGAATGGCTGAATGGGCTTGTGAGACCTGATTGTTCTTGCAGGCTTTTTGCAGTTCGGCAAAGGCCGATTTTTCATCGTTGATTTGTTGAACGGTGGGCTGGCGACCGAAACGCAGCCAAAGTATGCCGGCCAGGCCGGTCAGAAAAAGAAATAATACTGGCCACGAATTGCCGGAGCTCTGCTCGTCGTTTTTAACTGTCCCAACCACGGATTCTTTCTCCGATGGCAGGATATCCAGACTCAAGCCCGGGACGATCTGCTGTTTCAGTTCACGATTATCCGGGTCCCACCATTGGAAACGAATACCCGGGATTTCATAGGTGCCAGGTTTTTCAACGACCCAGGTAATGCTGTCAATACGCACACCGGTGAGGTCGCCACGATCGGTCTTGTCGTTGATTTCAGGTGTCTGCGGATAGCTTGCCAGTCCTTCTATCCTGAATACGGGCAGTGGCGGAAGCAACATGGCTGAAATGTCAACGGCACGTCGGCTGACCGTCAAGGTGACTGCATCGCCTGTTTTTGTGATGGCCGTTGCCGGTTGCCAGTCGTACTCGAGCTCAAAAGAGGTGGTTGTTACTACCAGGTCGCCCGGTTTTGCACCCGGCGGCAGCTTGACCGTCAGTTCTATAGGATCGGTTTGAAACTCAAATGCCTTTTCTTCGCTGCCAAATCCTGCGGAAGTAGTGAAACGTACATTAATAGATGGGATTTCCAGTTGACCCGCCTTTTGCGGATAAAGCGCCAGCGGGTAGCGTACGATTTGCCAGTCCTGACCGTCGATCTTCTCGGTCAACTTTACTGTCGTGGTATCGGTTTGCATCAGGAAGGCACCGTCCACTTCCGGCAGGTTGAAATGCGAGTTGGAGAAGCTGAAGCCGGTCGTTTTCAAATCCAGGTCCAGCGTGACTTGCTGTCCAGCCCAAATATCCTGATCCTGTTCAACTCTGATGCTCACACCAGCCCTGACTTCATTGTCCTGGGCAAGAAGAGAAAGCGGCAAAAGAAGACCGGTCAGTAAAATGAATGTGCGCAAGTGCTTATTCATTACCGTCTTCCATCACTTCTTCAGTTGAGGTGTTTTCTTGTTTTGCCAACTGGTAATTGAAGCGCACCGCCAGGAAATCAGCCGGTCGTGTCTCCACTTTGCGTAACCACATCGCACGCATGGCATCTTCACTTTGTGCCTGGTCAGTAGCGTCGATTACCTGCTCGCTGGAAGATTTATTCACACGTCCGGTCTGGTCAAAAACGATTTCATCAGCTTTTAACTGACCGCCAGTACCTCCATAGTCATCTTCGGGTGGTGCCAGTGTCTCTTTTCGCAAGATCGCGATTTGCAGGTTTTGTTCAGCCTCTTGCCAAGCGGGTCGCTTGGAAAGCGCGTTTTGATAGGCCTCAATTGCCGTTTCATATTGACCCAGCATGATCAGTGCATTGCCTCGGTTATAGTTTGCTTCAGCGCTAACGGAGCGGCCCAGTACTGAAGCGGCGCTTTCAAAATCTCCTGCCATGAACAGCGCCGTGCCGATTCGTTCAGGTGTTGTGAATTTGCCGGCCGCCTGCTTGTATTCACCCTCATCCATGAGACGTTGTCCCTGCTGGTCGGGTGTAAACCACAGGTCTGCCCACTCGAAGGCCATTGCCGGCGAAATTTGCGTCAGCAATAAAATCAAGATGGGTAGCCTGATACTCATTTACTCATTCCAGTGTCACCGATCCGCCTTGCCGGAAAAAGGTCAATAAAATCAACGCGAGTAAAATCAACAGGTAATAACCTTCATCCTTCCATCGTTGTCCTTCCTGTGCGGGAGCGTTTTTTAGACTGCTATCTATGCTGGCGGACAGTCTGTCGACGTCGCGCTTGTCCGCGGTCACTTCGGTGACTGTTCCATCCATGATACGGGCCGCCTCACGCAATGATTTCATATCCAACGGCGGTGCTGGATAGCTGTCCGGTGGCGGAATCACTTCAGGGCCGGCTGCCATGGCCAGGATATGCACCTCGTAAGCGTTCTGCTGGTATAGGGCTTCCAATGCAGATAACTGTGAGGTGTCTATGTAATCGGTGATCAGCACGATGGAGCCGGGTACCCCGGCATCTTTGAGACGCTGGTTTGCAAGCGCAATGGCTTCGGCTGGCTCATCGCCGTCTTTTGGCATGATGCCGGGTTCCAATGCTTCCGCAAAATTGTTAATAACCCCGGCATCGGAGGTCAAAGGCATCACCAGGTGTGCGCTGCCGGCATAGGCGATCAAGCCGGTGCGAAGATCACTCTTACGTTGGAGCAAATCATGGATCTTCATCACGCTGCGTTGCAGGCGGCTGGGTTGAATGTCCTGGGCCATCATTTGTGGCGTGACCTTAACCACGATGAATAATGCGGATTGGTCTTCACTGAATGGCGAAGCCTGCATCTGCCAGCTTGGCCCGGCCAGTGCAAGGATGCCAATAAGCCAGGCGAACCCCAGGATATATAGCGGTCGCCAACGGCCTCTTTCGCCGCTTTCATGCACCAATAAATGGTCGAGCAAGTGGGGGCTGATCAATTTTTTCCAGGCACGCAACGAATCACTTCTCCGATAAACGGACCAAACCAGGAATCCCGCCGGGATCAATAGCAGCAGCCACGCGGGACGCAGGAAGTGGAATTGATCAAGTGATACCAGGAAATCCATCAGGTTACCGGTTCCTGCAGTCCGGCGCTTTCATCCTGTTGCTTGGACAAACGCAGACGTATTTCCAGAAACATGATGTAAAACAGTGTGAGTAACATACCGGCCGCCAATGGCCAGTGATACAGGTCGGACAGGGGCCGGTAGCTTTGGGTTTCTACCTGGCGCGGATTTACCTCATCCAGTTGGGTGTAGATGGCTTCCAGTTCCTCCCGGTCATTGGCATGAAAATAACTTCCGCCGGTGATGCTTGCGATATTCTCGAGCGTTTTCTCATCCAGCGCCTGCTCCCCGGCAGAAGTCGGGTCGCCTATTGCGATCGTATAGGTAACCACACCGTTGTCACGCGCAATTTCTGCTGCCCGTTCGGGTGGTACCAGGCTGCCGGTATCATTACCATCGGTGAGGACGATCAGGACGCGCTCATCGACTTCGCTGCGTTCAAACAGGTTGATTGCGAGGCCCATGGCGTCGCCGAGCATGGTACGCGGCCCCAGCATCCGGATTTGCGCCTCATCCAGCAATTCCCTGACGACATCAAGGTCGTCGGTGAACGGGACTTGCACAAATGCTGCCGAGCCAAACAGGATCAGGCCGACCCGGTCGCCATCACGCCGTGCAAAGAAAGTATCCAGAACCTGTTTGACCGCAGTTAACCTGTCGACGCTATTACCATCGGCATCGGTAAAATCCTGTGCTTCCATCGATCCGGAAAGATCCACCGCAACCAGTAAATCGCGCATTGGCAGTTCCTTGATGACGGGTTCCTCGAGCCATTGTGGGCGTGTGAGCGCTGCCACTATGAATAACCAGGTAAGACCCAACACCAGCCACTGTGACAACGGTCGTCTGGCCACCGCCACACCACTGCCGGGTTGCAAACCCACAAGACGCGACAGACGTTGCAGGAAAGGTACCCGTACCGCTGCCTTGCGCTCATGATGGGCGGGTAGTAATGAGCGAACCAACCAGGGCAGGGGCACCAGAACAAAAAGCCATGGGTGGGCAAAAGTCAGCATGGTCAGGTTTCCAGGCTTGGCTTTCGTCGGGGGTCTGGCTGGTGGTGCTGCAACCAATGCTTACAGGCGCTTAATAACTCATCCACTGCTTTTATATCAACCGAATTCAAGTTGCCAGCGGAGTAGGAAAGCGTATCAAGAAGACAAGCCGTGGAATCAGTGAACGATGCTTTGCTGACTTTTGAGTTCAGAAAATCATGCCAGTTTTTACCTGTCAGCGAAGCGAGCTGGCTACGCGGGTAAACCGAAAGCGCGGTTCGTTTTAGCAGGACGGGTACCTGCCTGAGACCGGCATCGCGTTTTTCAGTATCCTCGATGTCTTTTGCAAGCAAGTGCAATTGATGCAATGCCGCACGCCGGTAGCGGTTACTGTTCCAGCTTCGAATCGCCGTGTAAATGAACCAGGCCAATACAATCAGTGATATGCCAAACAAATAGTACCAACCACTTGCCAGTGGCCACCAACTGACCGCCCCGGGCAGCACGATGTCATTGAGGTTTTGCAGGCTGGCGGGGTCCGGTGATTTCATTCCGAAGTCCTCAAAACCTATTGGTGGCCTGGTGATGGCCGAAGGCATCACGCATCTGGTCGGGTACGGCCCTGTTTGTATCAAGAGCGATCACGGGTATGGAAAATCGTCGTGATGCCGATGCTATCCGTTCCAGTTTTTCTTCAAATTCATTCTGAAATGCCGATCGCAGTTTCCGGTTCGAAGTATCGGCCTCAAGTTGGCCCTCGTTATCTGCAAAGCGCAGGCGACCGGCGGCGGGCATACTCTTTTCCAGCGGGTCGTAAATCAGGGCTGTCAGCACATCGTTGTGCTCTGAAATACGGGTAATATGTTTGCGGGTTTCGGCGTCGATGCCATCGGCATCGGTCACCAGGCAGACCAGGCAATCGTGCCTGGCCAGGGTGCTGACCTGTTTCAAGGCCTCGTTGAGTTTGCCAGGGTCAGGTTTTAAGTCGGGACTGGCACTGAGTTGCCGGTTTTTTTTCACCACCTGCTTAAGTATTTGCATCACCCGTTCACGGCTTCGATGAGGTGTTATAACCGAAATTTCGGAATCATCAAATATCAGGGCACCGACACGATCCCCCACACTCAGTACACGCCAGGCTGATATGGCGGCCACTTCGGCCGCCACCACTGACTTCATACGTTGCTGGCTTCCAAAAAACATCGATACCCGCTGGTCAATCAATAGCCAGACTGAGCGGTCTTTTTCTTCCGTATAAACCCTGACATAAGGGGTGCCGGTACGGGCGGTCACCTTCCAGTCAATATTGCGGGTGTCATCTCCGGGCAGATAGTCACGTAACTCCTCAAAATTCAACCCGCGTCCCCTCAGCTTTGAGGCATGCCGGCCACTCAGAATGCTGTGAACGGGTTGCCGGGGCAGAAAACTGAAACCTGATGACTTGTGTTGTAAGCGAACCAGGTCGTCGAGCTGGACATAGATGCCATTATCCCGACCGTGGTCTGCCCGCTTGTCAGTATCATCAGTAGGTGGGCGGTGTGGCATCGACTTTACTATTGGTCATTCGGGGCAGGGTAGATTTGCTTCCAGTCCTGCGCCATATCGATCAGTAACCAGCCTTTTTGATCGGCCTCATCAAGGCCTCTGTCCAGACGACCTTCGGATGAGTCACGGTCGTATGCCCATTCCCTCTGAGCATCGGTGTGATGTACAAGTAAACCCAGTCGTGCGCCATCTCCGGATGTTGTCCACTCGAGCATCTCGAAATCACCATCTGAATTGCCGGCCGCCAGGATGGGTCGACGCCCAATGAAACGGTTTATCGCCACGGGTTTGGTGTCCTTGTCATCGATAAAGTGTATTTTTGGTTCACGCACGATTACCGGCTTGCCTTCACGAACTTCATAACGGGTCTCAACACTGCTTCCTACGACCTGATCGGGGGGTATTCCATACACCGACTCCGTCCAGGGCCGCATAAACTCGAGTCCGCCACCTGAAACAATAAATACCTTGAAATCATTCGCACGTAAGTAGTTGATCAGCTCCAACATGGGTTGGTAGACCATCTGGGTAAAGGCTCTGCCGGTTGTGGGGTGCCGGGTCGTCGCGAGCCAGTCCTTAACGATAAGTTCGAATGCTTCAGTGGTCATGCCGGCGTGCGTTGCTATCGTCAGCTCGAGCAGGCCATGCTTGCCCGCAGCCTTCAAAGCGGCCATGTCATTGTCGAGAACGGCCTTGAAAGGTTGCGTGGTTTTCCACTCGGGATGATCATCGGCCATCGATTTGACCCGATCAATAATAAATAACAGCTGGAAGTAGGTCGGTTTTTCGCTCCAAAGCGTGCCGTCGTTATCAAAGGTGGCAATGCGCTCATTGACAGGTACAAAGGTGCTGAGGTTGCTGTCGGTCACCCTGGCGACAAAATCAATGATGCGCTGTTTTGTTGTTCCGCTATTCCAGGCGGGCAGGGGGTCGGTTGCGATCTGCCCGGCGTTGGAGATATTAAAAAAAAGGATGAAAATCAGTCCGGTTAAGCACGGTAAAACGGTCTTTGTTTGTTTCATAATAGTCCTGTGTATTTATATTGGGTGCCTGATTCAGGCGACGGCCACCAGTTTTAAAATTTCATTGATCACATCGTTACTTGAAACACCGTCTGCATTGGCCTCGTAACTCAGGGCGATACGGTGACGAAACACGCCATGAACAACGGCACGGATATCGTCCGGCAAGACATGGTCGCGGTTGTTAAGCCAGGCATGCACACGCGCACACTTGTCGAGGCCAATAGCGCCACGGGGGCTCGCGCCGATACGTATCCAGGAGGCAAGCTTCTCATCGTAGCGTTCGGGATAGCGTGTCGCAAAAATCAGGTCGACCATATATTTTTCTATGGCCTCTGAAACCTGGACCTGGTTGATTTCCTTACGCGCGTCAAAAATCACCTGCTGAATGACAGGTGCGGAATCCTCCGATGAGGTGGATGGACCCTCTTCACCACGCACCAGGCGGATGACCTGGGCTTCCGCCTCTTCGGTTCCATAACCAATGTAGACATGTAACAGAAAACGATCCATTTGCGCTTCCGGCAACGGGTAAGTACCCTCCTGCTCAATCGGGTTCTGTGTCGCCATCACGATAAACAGTTCAGGCATCTTGTGGGTCTTGCCGGCCACCGTCACCTGGCGCTCCTCCATGGCCTCAAGCAGGGCCGCCTGTACCTTGGCAGGTGCGCGGTTGATTTCGTCTGCCAATACGATGTTGGCAAAAATGGGCCCGGCTTCAAAACGGAAGGTCGGTTGACCGGATTCCGTGTATAGCACCTCGCTGCCGGTGATATCCGAAGGTAGAAGATCTGGTGTGAACTGGATGCGTGAGAAATCCGCATCCATGTTCTTTGCCATGCTTTTAACCGCACGGGTTTTTGCCAGGCCCGGCAAGCCCTCCATCAGGATATTGCCGTTGGCCAGTAGGCCGATGAGAAGTTGCTCAATGACCGATTCCTGGCCAATGATGGATTGCCCCATCCGGGTTTGAAGTTTGCGGACTGAATCAAGAGTACTCATGCGCGAAAACCTGTTGAGTTAAAAGATACAGGGCACGTCAGCCCCGGATGAATAATTTGCTTTCACTGTACACGACAGACAAGAAATTTTGGCAAAAAAAAGGCGGAAGATCAAACTCCCGCCTTTAAACCATTTAGACTCTATTACTGACCGGCCTGGAACGGATAGCCCGCAAACATTTCGGCGACACCGGTCATGATGTCCTCGCGCAAATTATCGTTTTTATCGCTGACACGACCGATGGCAACACCCTCCCACAACATACGCTTCAGTTTCGGGTCAACCATGTCGATGTTGACCGTGCCCTCGGTGTATTGACTGACATGGGTGGTCGTTCCATAACCGTATCCGCCCCATGGGTCGTACAGACCGCCGCGATAACCATAATAGCCACCACCGTACATACCCGGATTTTGCGTTGTAGTTATCCGGGTCTTATCCTCCATACGTGCTGATACATTGAAAAGCACATCGGGATTGTCGGACTTGACATAACCCCTTTGCTTCATTTGAACATCAATGGCATCACGGAACATCTGTCCCAGCAGGCTGGAATAATTCGGGTTTTCAATACCCATCGGGCTGTAATAGCCATAGGTCTTGTACTGACTAAAATCTACGCTACGGTCATAGTCAGAGTGGATTTTCGTGCTCGAAGCACAGGCCGCCATCAGCGCAAATATCATCATTGGTATGACAACTTTTAAGAATCTAACCATTTGTTTCTCCTTGAATTACTTTGTTTCCGGGTCACAGACCCTCAAAATAGTGTTTCAATATAAATACTATTTCAACTTCAACTGGATCTTTTTCTTGTCGGCCATCAACTTGCCAATTTGCTTACCGGCGCTTTCAAAGCTCTTCTTCATTTTTGAGTATTCACTCCACTTTTCGACAGTGTCTGCCCGGTATACCAATTCCTGGTCATCAAATTCAAATGCCATTTTTACAAACATGGATGAGTTCTGATCCAGGTACGCTTCGATCTGCTTGCGATTAGCGTCGTTGAGTTTAACCTCTTTGCCGTCATCCAACTTACCCGTGATTACCCCGCGAGTCTGCTGAACATTGGCCAGGTTGTACATCGTTCCTTTGTAAACGACGTTCTTGTCATTGTTGTAGCTCCTTGAGCTTGAAATGCAACCGGCAAGCAGGAGCATCGACAAAACTGACATGGCCAATACCAGTATGCGGCCGAACCGGTGGGGCGTGATTGAAGAAGTTGAGGCTTTGAACATGTGAATCTCCTGAATTACTTTTATTAAAGTAGTTTGATGGACCGTCATCAGCTTTTCCTGCAACCAGGCAGATCGCCGACGGATTCAGGAATGATACCAGTATTTCTTGGCCGGCAGGAAGCGTGTATCAAGCAATCCCGCGAGCCTGGCGGGGCAGCACAATCAATTGATATAGCCCGCGTGCTTTCATATAGTTCACTTACGATAAAAAGCAGAGGCATCAAAATGAAATCAATACCGAAGTCATCGCCTGATAAGGAACTGGTAAAAGTATTTGAAGCAGCCGGTGTTGTCGATTTTCTCGAATACCTGCAGTCCGGCAAACGGATCATGTGGATCAATTTCAGAGCGGGCGTAGCCAAAGGGATTGGAGTTACGGTTGGCATGACGTTTATTTTGGGTATTCTCATCTGGGTATTGACGGTGCTGGTGGATCTGCCGCTTGTCGGGGAATATTTTTCGGATGCCAAGCAATACGTGACTGAATATGCGGAAAATACGAACTACAAGGAAGACTTTTCCTTAATGAATCAGCAACTGCAGGAGATTAATGAAAACCTGGATAATGAATCCGAACCGGAACCACCACCTGTGGATTGAGATATCAGCATCACCCGGTGCTGCACTATTAAGCATGAACCTACCCCGGTTATTACCGTTCATTCTCAGGAATGATTATCATTTCAATTAAACTGGACCCTGAATTAGCCTATAATCGCGTACCTTAAAATTTTCCAACAGGCTCGAACATGCAGATTCGCCGTACCAAGATCATCGCCACCCTGGGCCCCGCCACCGATTCCAATGAAGTTTTGCGGGCTGTCATCGAAGCGGGGGCAGATATACTGCGGATCAACCTTTCGCATGGAACACATGCGGAACAGGCCGCAAGGGCTGCACAGGTCAGAGAAGTAGCCAAAAATCTGAGCAAAGAGGTAGCGATTCTTGCAGACCTTCGTGGGCCCAAGATACGTCTGGAAAAATTTGTTGACGGATCGGTCGAGTTGCAGACCGGTGATGTTTTTACACTGGATGCCTCGGACGAACCAGCTCCAGGCTCACAATCCCGGATTGGTGTCACGTATAAAGGCCTGGCAGATGACGTTTCCAAAGGTGATCTTTTACTGCTGGATGACGGTTTGCTGACCATGCGTGTCCGGGAAGTCAAGGCGAAAGACATCATATGCGAGGTCGAATCCGGTGGTGTACTGGGAGATCGCAAAGGCATCAACGTACAGGGCGGCGGGCTTTCACTACCCGGTATCGCCCAACATGATATTGAGGACATTCCAAGGGCAGCAGCCATGGGTGCCGATTACCTGGCGGTTTCTTTCCCTCGCAATGCGGATGATATGAACGAGGCGCGTCGCCGTTTGCGTGAAGCGGGAAGCGAGGCCAGGCTGGTTGCAAAAATTGAGCGAACAGAAGCCATTACCAACCTGGAAGAAATAATTGCTGCTTCAGACGCGATATTGATTGCACGTGGTGATTTGGGGGTGGAGATTGGCGATGCGGAATTGCCCGGTTTGCAAAAACTCATCACCACCAAGTCGCTTGAACAGAACCGCCTGGTCATCACCGCTACGCAAATGATGCAGTCCATGGTGGAGAGCCCGATACCGACGCGGGCAGAGGTGCTGGACGTTGCCAATTCGGTATTCGATGGTACCGATGCCGTGATGTTGTCGGCGGAGACCGCCGTCGGGCGTCATCCTCAAGTGGTGGTTGAAGCGATGAACCGGATTTGTCTGGGTGCCGAGAGGCACGATGATACACGGCCAAGCACCGACAAGTTGAATGTACAGTTTCAACGTATCGACCAGGCCATTGCGATGGCCGCGATGTACATGGCAACCAATGTATCGGTGCAGGCCATCGTCGCATTGACTGAATCAGGATCAACCGCGCAATGGTTGTCGCGGGTACGTTCCGCTGTACCGATTTTTGCGCTGTCACCGCTGCGGGACAGCCGCCGCCGCATGGCTTTATACCGCGGTGTATATCCGATTGCACATAATATTCCCAGTACGAACGTGGAAGTGTCATTGTTCGAAGGTGTGCGTTTGCTGTTGCAACAGGGCCACATCAAGGTGGGTGACCGGATTATCCTGACGATGGGTCAACATACCCATAATGAGGGTGGCACCAATTCGCTGCGACTCGTACAAGTGGGGGAAGATGGTTACCTGGAGAACAATCCTTCACTGAATGGCCATTGAGCGCAACGTCTATAATGGATGGTTAACTCCTAAAAAATACGAGGCATAGTGAATGAATGTTGAGTCGTCTTTGCAAACGCAGGATGCCGATCCTGCAGAATCAAGTGAGTGGCTGGAATCCCTGCAAGCCGTCATCGAGCGCGCGGGACCTGAGCGTGCCCATTACCTGTTGGAACTACTGGTAGACTTTACCCGTCGTTCAGGCGGTCATCTGCCCTATGACGCAACCACGGCTTATGTCAACACGATTCCACCCAACAAAAGTGCGAAATTGCCGGGCGATTATGAAGTCGAGCGGCGAATCCGCGCACTGACCCGTTGGAATGCGCTCGCCATGGTTTTGCGTGCCGGTAAACGTGGCGGGGAACTCGGCGGTCATATCGCCAGCTTTGCTTCTGCTGCCTCCTTGTATGATGTCGGCTTTAATCACTTCTTTCGCGGCCCCGACCACGAGGGTGGCGGTGACCTGGTATATATCCAGGGTCATTCATCACCGGGAATTTACGCGCGGGCCTTCCTGGAAGGACGGCTCAGTGTTGAACAGATGGACAGTTTTCGCCAGGAAGTCGATGGTAATGGTTTAAGTTCGTACCCGCATCCGTGGTTGATGCCGGAGTTTTGGCAACTGCCCACGGTTTCGATGGGTCTTGGCCCGATCATGGCGATTTACCAGGCCCGTTTTCTCAAATACCTGCACAACCGGGGTATCGATGATACATCGCAGCGCAAAGTGTGGTGTTACCTGGGTGATGGTGAAACCGATGAGCCGGAATCACTCGGCGCTATTTCACTGGCGGGTCGTGAAGGTCTGGATAACCTGGTTTTTGTCGTTAACTGTAACTTGCAGCGACTGGATGGACCGGTACGTGGTAACGCAAAAATCATCCAGGAACTGGAAGGTGTCTTCCGTGGTGCGGGCTGGAACGTGATCAAGCTCATCTGGGGTTCGCGCTGGGATGCCTTACTGGCCAAAGACAAGAATGGCCTGTTGCGCAAACGCATGGATGAAGTGGTGGATGGTGAATACCAGAACTACAAGGCCAAGGGTGGCAAGTACACACGAGAACATTTCTTCGGCGCTTATCCTGAACTTTTGGATATGGTCTCAAATATGACCGATGATGATATCTGGCACCTCAACCGTGGGGGTCATGACTCACACAAGATTTATGCAGCCTACGCCGCTGCTGCTGCCCATGGCGGTCAACCGTCCGTGGTGCTGGCCAAAACGGTCAAGGGTTATGGCATGGGGGAATCCGGTGAAGCACTGAATATCTCTCACCAACAGAAGAAAATGGATGAAGAATCCGTACGTTTGTTCCGTAATCGCTTCAAGATTCCGGTGCCGGATAGTGATTTGGCTGAATTGCCGTATTACCACCCGGGTGAGGACAGCGTGGAAATCAAGTACATGCAGGAGCGCCGGAAAGCTTTGGGTGGTTACCTGCCACAACGTCGGGCTGAATCTGCGTCACTGAAAGTTCCTGAACTGGATGCGTTTGAAACTCTTCTCAAGGATACCGGTGAGCGTGAAATCAGCACCACGATGACCTATGTCAGGGCCCTGGCCATTATGCTCAGGGATAAGAACATCGCCAAGCATATTGTGCCCATCGTTGCTGATGAGGCGCGCACTTTTGGCATGGAAGGCATGTTTCGTCAGTTGGGTATTTACTCATCCAAGGGTCAGCTTTATACACCGGTCGATTCAGACCAGTTGATGTTTTACAAGGAAGAGACCCGCGGTCAGATTCTGCAGGAGGGTATTACCGAGGCCGGCGCCATGTCATCGTGGATTGCCGCAGCTACCAGCTATGCCAACAACCAGGTGCCGATGATTCCGTTTTTTATCTTTTATTCCATGTTCGGGTTTCAGCGTATTGGCGACCTGGCCTGGGCTGCCGGTGATATGCGGGCCCGGGGTTTCCTGATAGGTGGTACATCCGGCCGCACCACGCTCAATGGCGAAGGTCTGCAGCATGAAGATGGTAACAGTCATGTCATTTCCAGCATGGTGCCCAATTGTGTTTCGTATGACCCGACCTTTGGTTATGAACTGGCGGTGATTCTGCAGGACGGTCTGCGGCGTATGTACCATGAACAGGAAGACGTGTACTACTACATCACCGTGATGAACGAAAATTACACCCATCCGGGTATGCCGGCTGGTGCTGAAGAAGGTATCAAGAAGGGTATGTACCTGTTTCGGCGGGGTCGCTCGGGCAAGCACAATGCGCAGTTACTCGGTTCGGGGTCAATCTTACGTGAGGTGATCAAGGCGGCCGATATTCTTGAGCGTGACTATTCAGTCAGTTGCACCGTTTGGAGTACCACCAGTTTCACCGAGTTACAACGTGATGGTATCGCTGCAGCGCGCTATAACCGTTTGAATCCGGAAGCGGACCAACGGATCCCATGGGTGGCACAATGTCTTGAAGGTTACGCGGGGCCGGTTGTTGCAGCAACAGATTATGTACGGGCTTATGCCGAACAGATACGGCCTTACCTGCCGCAGCCAGATTACACCGCACTGGGCACTGATGGCTTTGGGCGCTCGGATACACGTGAGAATTTGCGTCGTTTCTTCGAAGTCGATAGTAAAAACATCGTCTATGCCACTTTGCATGCACTGTATGAAAAAGGCAGCCTGACGGTTGATGATTTACTCAAGGCTCGCAAGAACCTGGGTCTTGATCCTGACAAGCCAAATCCAATGAAAGTATAAAGCGATGAAAATAGTATCTATGAACCGGATTGGTGGCAGACAGTGACGACACAAATTGAAATTAAAGTCCCGGATATTGGCGATTTTTCTGATATACCCGTGATCGAAGTATTGGTGGCCGTTGGTGATTCCGTGGAAGCCGAGCAGTCTCTGCTGACGCTGGAAAGTGATAAGGCAATGATGGAGGTTCCTGCTCCGCTGGCCGGTGTGATAACCGAACTGCGGGTCGAGGTGGGTGATACGGTCTCAGAAGACCAGGTGGTGGCCGTGCTTGAGGCTGAAGAAGCTACCGAAGCGGAACCGGCTAAAAGCCCTGCCACCCCGGTTGAGACACAGGCACCAGCACCAGCACCAGCAGCTGCAACTCCGGCACCTGCCCCGCAGCCTGCCGCAAAAGGGGCCAAACCCACACCGCCATCCACCGGCAGCAGGCAATCACCACCGGTGCCGATGGATGCCAATGCAACGCTGCCGGCCAATATCCCCTATGCCAGTCCCGCTGTTCGTCGTTTTGCGCGCGAGTTGGGGGCAGATCTCTTACAGGTTGCAGGCAGTGGTCGAGGCGGGCGTATTGTTCGCGAAGACGTCACCGCTTTTGTCAAATCCATCCTGACAGGTGCGGCCAGGCCGGCTTCAGGCGGGCTGGGTTTTGATCTGCCGCCACAGCCGAAGGTTAATTTCAGTCGTTACGGCGATATCGAAGTACAAGCCATTTCGAAAATCCAGAAAGTTTCCGGCGCGTACCTGCATCGCAACTGGGTCAGCATTCCGCATGTCACCCAGAATGATCTTGCTGATATTACCGATATGGAAATTTACCGGAAGGCCACGGCAAAGGAGCGGGGTATCAAGTTGACGCCGCTGGTATTTCTGATCAAGGCCACGGTGGCCGCACTCAAAGAGTTCCCGACCTTTAATGCTTCGCTGGATGCGACGCGTGAAAACCTGGTGCTGAAGAAATTTTTCCATATTGGCATCGCCGTAGATACGCCGGACGGACTGGTCGTACCGGTGATACGCGACTGTGATCAGAAAGACATATTCCAACTGGCGACAGAATTGGGTGAAATGAGTGCGCGTGCGCGTGCCGGCAAGCTCAAACCGATCGAGATGCAGGGTGGTTGTTTCTCCATATCCAGCCTTGGCGGTATTGGCGGCACATCGTTTACGCCGATCATCAATGCACCTGAAGTGGCTATCCTGGGTGTGTCCCGTTCCAGCATGCAGCCAAAATGGGATGGCGAGGCATTTGAGCCGAGGATGATGTTGCCGTTGTGTTTGTCCTATGACCATCGCGTGATTGATGGCGCAAATGGCGCACGCTTCACACGCTATCTTGCGACTTGCCTGGAAGATCTCGGAAACATGGGTTTGTAACTGGTAATGCCTGGTGTCTGAATACGACAGTAATCCGGATTCGCGCTTGGGACGGCGAATGTTGTGGGTCGCTGCCCTGGGTTTGCTGGGTGGTTTGTACCTGTTGTTTTCGATGCTTGAAAATGGCACGGGCACCGTCAGTTCAGTGGACTCAAACGGTTCGGCCATGGTGGTGCTGGAGCAGGGTCGCAATGGCCACTACGAAGCGGAAGGTCAGATCAACGGTCAGTCGGTCACGTTCCTGGTTGATACCGGTGCAACCGATGTTGCCCTGCCCAAATCAAAGGCGCGTGCCCTGGGCTTGGAATTCGGTCCGAGGGTGAAAGTAATGACAGCAGCGGGTCCGGCAAACGCCTGGGTGACCCGGCTTGACGAAGTGACCATCGGTGGCCTGCAACGCAAGAATGTGCGCGCGAGTATCACCGATGGAGAATTTAACGGAATATTGCTTGGTATGAGTTTTCTTAAGCATTACAACCTGCAGCAACAGGATGGCAGGCTGGTGATCAGGGAAGCGTCGGCCAATGACCAAAAAGAGTAATAAGTGATGAGTAATACAATAAAGATCTCCGTACCAGACATTGGTGATTTTATCGATGTCCCGGTTGTCGAGGTACTGGTAAAAGCCGGCGATCGTGTGGATGCGGATCAATCCCTGATTACCCTGGAAAGCGACAAGGCCGTTATGGAAATACCGGCGCCGGTTGCGGGTATTATCCGTTCCGTTGATGTCGATGAAGGTGATTTCGTTTCGGAAGGATGGCTGGTCGCCACCATGGAGTCTGCAGAGGCGCCTGCTGCTAGCCCTGCAGAACCCCCGAAAGCAGTTGAGGCAGCCGTTGAAAAACCGGTTGAAGCAGTACAGTCAACGACGGTGGAAGCAGAGGAACCCACCCCGGATGTTGAATATGATTTTGATGTGCTGGTGCTCGGTGCCGGCCCTGGTGGGTACACGGCGGCTTTTCGGGCAGCGGACCTGGGCCTGAAAGTGGCACTTGTTGAGCGTTACCCGGCACTGGGCGGGGTTTGCCTGAACGTGGGTTGTATTCCTTCCAAGGCCCTGCTGCATGCGGCCGTTGTCATCGACGAAGCCGCCGCGATGGCAGACCACGGCGTGGTATTCGGCGAACCGGTAATTGAAGTGGGCAAATTGCGTGGCTGGAAGGAAAAAGTCGTTGGACAGTTGACCGGCGGGTTGGCCTCGATGGCGAAACAACGGAAAGTAACGATTATTCAAGGCAGTGGTGTGTTCAGCGATGCGCATGAAATGACGGTGGAGACAGCGGATGGCAGCCAGGTGGTCAGTTTCACCCGTGCCATCATCGCAGCCGGTTCACAGGCATTCAAATTACCCGGCTTGCCGTGGGATGATCCACGTGTCATGGATTCCACCGATGCGCTGGAATTGAAGGATGTTCCCAAACGCTTGCTGGTTATAGGTGGCGGCATTATCGGCCTGGAAATGGCCTGCATTTACCAGGGTCTCGGCAGCGAGGTTACCGTAGTTGAATTGACCGATCAATTGATGCCCGGTTGCGATAAAGACCTGGTCAGGCCATTGCAGAAAAGAATCACTGACCGCTACGCTGGAATTTTTGTGAAAACCAAAGTGACGGCGCTCAAGCCCGCGGACGATGGTCTTCATGCGACCTTTGAAGGTGCCAAAATGCCCGAAGACACGGTTTTTGACCGGGTGCTGGTTTCAACTGGCCGTGTCCCCAATGGAAATCGTATCGGTGCAGAGATTGCAGGTGTAGAAGTTACCGATCGTGGATTTATCCCTGTCGATAAGCAGATGCGCACCAACGTGCCGCATATATTCGCCATCGGCGATATCGTCGGCCAGCCGATGCTGGCACATAAGGCAACCCACGAGGCCAAGGTCGCAGCTGAAGTTTGTGCAGGAATGAAAGTTGCTTTCGAAGCACGGGTTATCCCGTCCGTGGCTTATACCGACCCTGAAATTGCATGGGCAGGCCTTACAGAGACAGAAGCCAAGGACCAGGGTATCGATTACAAGGTAGGCAGGTTCCCGTGGGCAGCCAGTGGCAGGGCGATAGGTGTCGGCCGCACCGAAGGCTCCACCAAGTTGCTGTTTGATCCTGAAACACACAGGGTTATCGGCGCCGGTATCGTCGGTCCGCATGCCGGTGATTTGATTGCAGAATGTGTGTTGGCTATTGAGATGGGTGCCGAGGCGGGAGATATTGGTCTTTCCATTCACCCGCACCCGACACTGTCTGAAACCGTCGCGATGTCAGCCGAGGTGTTTGAAGGCACGATAACCGACCTCTACATACCCAAACGTAAATAGGACATCCCTTGCCGGGGTGATTATTAAAAACGCATTTAATACAGGCCCAATAAAATGTTCAAATTGAAATCCAGCAGGATGGTCTTTGCGGCCACGTTGTTTGTATCCCTGCTAGCCATCAATCCTCCAGTTGCGGTTGCCGCAGATCAGGAAATCATCGCGGAAGCCGCAAGCGGCCTGAAGATGCGCAGTATAGGTCCGGCCTTGATGGGCGGGCGTATTGCTGATATCGCAATTCACCCTGAAAGAAGCAGCACCTGGTATATCGCCGTCGGTTCCGGTGGTGTATGGAAAACCACGAATGCCGGTATTACCTGGACCCCGGTTTTCGACAGCCAGCCTTCCTATTCCATCGGTGATGTAAGCATTGACCCCAATAACCCCGATGTGATCTGGGTGGGCACCGGGGAAAACGTCAGCGGCCGTCACGTTGGCTGGGGGGATGGTGTTTACAAGAGCGCCGATGCCGGTAAAAGCTGGACCAATATGGGTCTGAAAAAATCGGAACATATAGGCAAAATCATGATCGACCCGCGGGATAGCAATGTTGTTTATGTCGCGGCAGAAGGCCCTTTATGGGCCAGCGGTGGTGAGCGCGGTCTGTTCAAGTCGTCGGATGGTGGCGCCACCTGGACACTTATTCTGGAGGTCGACGAAAACACCGGCATTACCGATATCGAGTTCAATCCCGCCAATCCCGATGTCATCTATGCGGCTGCTTATGAGCGCCGTCGTCATATCTGGGGCCTGATGGCCGGCGGCCCAAATGGTGGCGTATATAAGTCCATTGATGCGGGTGCAAGCTGGCATAAGAAAGATTCGGGCCTGCCTGCTGGCGATGTCGGCAAAATTGGTTTGGCCGTCACGGCGGCCAACCCCGCCCTTGTCTATGCAACCATCGAGGCCGATGACGAAAACCGGGGTTTCTACCGTTCTGCGGACCAGGGTGAAAGCTGGAGCAAGAAAAACCCGTATGTTTCAGGTGGCACAGGCCCGCATTACTACATGGAACTGACGGCATCGCCGCAAACCGCCGACCTGGTTTACCAGATGGATGTGTTCATGCGCGTCACCCGCGATGGTGGTGAGAGTTTTAAGATCCTGGGTACCGGCCGTGAAAAACACAGCGACAACCATGCCCTGTGGATCGACCCGCAAGATGACCTTCATCTGCTGGCTGGCACCGATGCCGGCTTATATGAAAGCTTTGACCAGGGCACCACCTGGCGTCATTTCCCCAATATGCCGATTTCGCAGTTCTATAAAGTTGCGGTTGATAACTCCCTGCCGTTTTATAACGTGATGGTGGGCGCACAGGATCTCGGCACTTTACTGGGGCCGTCCCGCACGATGATCACCGAAGGCGTCAGGAACCAGGACTGGTATGTTCCGCTGGGTGCCGATGGCTATGGTGTGGCCTTTGATCCGGCTGACAACAATATCGGCTATATGGAGTTTCAGCAGGGCTATATGTTCCGGCACCATCGCGACAGCAACGAACTGGTCCACATCCAGCCGCAACCCATACCAGGTGACGCGCCGGAGCGCTGGAACTGGGATACACCCATATTGGTCAGCCCGCATGCTTCCTCACGCGTTTATGTCGGTTCGCAGCGTGTTTGGCGCAGTGATAACCGCGGTGATTCCTGGCGCGCTGTCAGTCGTGATTTGACCACCGATCAGAATCGTTATGAACTTGGGTACCAGGGCCGCGTGTGGAGTGTGGATGACTTGCACGACAATGGCGCCATGTCAAAATATTCCACAATTACATCAATTACAGAATCGCCGGTTGCTGAAGGTGTGTTGTATGCAGGTTCGGATGATGGCCTGATTCACGTCACCACCGATGGCGGTAGCAATTGGCAGCGGGCGAATCCATTGCCCGGATTACCCGAGCGGATATTTATCAATGATCTTGAAGCATCGCTTTATGATTCGACCACGGTCTTCGCAATCGCTGACGCGCACAAGACGGGTGATTTTTCGCCTTACGTGTTCGTCAGTACCAACCATGGCCGAAACTGGCGTTCAATTTCCGGTGATCTGCCGGACGGCTTGATTGCCTGGGCCATACAGCAGGATCATGAAAACCAAAACCTGCTGTTCCTGGGGGCCGAAAACGGTGCCTGGTTCAGTGTTAATGGCGGAGAAAACTGGCACAAGATAGCCGGTGCGCCGACCATTGCATTCCGCGATATTAAGCTGCAACGCCGGGACAATGACCTTGTTGGTGCGACCTTCGGGCGTGGTGTTTATGTTCTTGATGACTACACCGCACTGCGCAGCATGGCCGCAGGTGATTTTGGTAAATCTGCAGGCCTGTTCCCCATCCGTGATGCCTGGTGGTACATCCCGTCAGTCCCATCACAGGCCGTGGGCATGCCGACGCTGGGTAGTGATAGTTTCGCGACACCCAATCCGGAGTTTGGTGCAAGTTTCACCTATTACCTGAACGAAAGTTTTGAGACCAGCAAGCAAGCACGAAAGACTCAGGAGAAAGGCTTACGTGAGGAAGGTAACAGTATTCCCTTCCCCGGTTGGGATCGTCTGAATGCAGAGTCACTGGAGACAGAACCCCGGGTCATGATTCGCGTCAGTGACAGTGAAAACAATCCGGTTCGCTGGATTGAAGCGAGCGCCGAAAAAGGAACCCACCGGGTCAGTTGGGATTTGCGTTTGCCGGCACCGGATGCCATTGATCTGACCACACCGGAATTTGTACCGCCATGGGCGGGTTCACCGGAGGGGCCGTTGGCGGCACCTGGCGTGTATTGGGCAGAGCTATTTGCCCTGAGTGGCGAACGGATGAGGCCGCTGGGAAAAGCCCAAAGTTTCAACGTGAAGCCGGTTCGGGCAGCACTGGATGGTGCTGATTATAAAGAGATTGCCGCTTACCAGCAGAAAGCCTCGGCCTTGATAAGAGAAGTTGTCAATGCCGGAGAAGAATTGAAACGGACACAGGATCTGTTACGCCATATGAAGGCCGCAGCGGTCAGGGCGCCGCAGGCCGTGCCATCATTGTTTGCCCGCCTGGATGACTTTGGCGTTGAGCTGAGCAAGTTGCAGACAAGGCTTTCAGGTGACCCGGTACGCGGACGTCTGAATGAATCATCAACGCCTTCCATTGAAGGGCGTGCTCACAACGCTGCCAATAGCTCGGTTACAACCCAGGCGGCAACTGCAACACAGAAGGCCGACTTTGAAATTGCTGAAAAAGATTTTCTGGTTTTCGCCGTTGAGTTGGAAGCACTCCTGGCCGGTCCACTGGTGCAACTGGAAGCCGACCTTACGGCAGCAAGAGCACCAAGCTGGCGTTAGTGTGAACATCTGATAAAAAACACCCGCAATACAGACCAATGCAACGCGGGTGTTTTTTTTATTTATATTTTGGCTATACTTCAGCACATCCAAATCAACCCAAAACAGGAAATTAATATGTCACGTATTTTTATATCCATCATTTTATCCACAGTATTTATCGCCAGCGTGGCCGTTGCCGGCTCTGATCCGATCAAGGCCCGTCAGCATTTAATGGAAGACACCCGTGATGCTGCCAAGGTGGTCGGTGGCATGCTCAAGGGAAACACCGAGTTTGATGCCGAAGCCGCGATGGCTGCTCTGCAAACCTGGAAGAAAACTGCCACAGAGGCGGGAGACCTGTTCCCCGAGGGCTCTGAAACGGGCCATGACACAGAAGCCAAATCGACGATCTGGTCAGACCGTGCCGGTTTTAATGAAAAGATGGAAGTTTTCAATACCAAGGTTGACGCGGCCATTGCCGCCAATCCCGATAATCTTGAAGCCCTGAAAGTGGCGGCAGGTCCGGTGTTTGATGCCTGTAAAGGTTGTCATGACGGATACCGTGTAGAGAAAGATTAAGTAACAACCACGGGGCTGGGAATAATGAAGCGACTGTTGATCCTGCTCGGCCTGGTGGCCCTGCTGGTTCTCGTATCGTTTAGTTTGACCCGGCCCGTCAGTTTAACGGCAGATGTTTTGCCGGAACATAAGGTTGATATTGCTAACGGAGAGCGCCTGTTCCATGCGGGCGGGTGCAATTCCTGTCATGGTTCCCTAGACAACGAAGCTGGTTCTGAGGTACCCGTCCTCGGTGGTGGACTTGCAATGAATACACCTTTCGGCACCTTCCATGTGCCGAATATTTCACCGCACATCACCCGGGGAATTGGCAGCTGGAGCACACTGGATTTTGTCAATGCCATGCACCAGGGTGTTTCTCCTGATGGTCGTCATTATTACCCTTCGTTTCCTTATGCGTCCTATACCCGTATGCGTTTTGAAGACCTGATGGATCTGAAATCCTATCTCGATACGCTGCCTGAAGCAGCACACATTAATGAAGCCCATGAGTTGAAATTCCCATGGAATTTACGCGAAGGGATAGGTATGTGGAAATTGCTCAATCTGGATTCTGCGCCGGTGGTTTCAGTGCCGGATTATAATGATCAATTGATTCGTGGACGCTACCTGGTCGAAGGCCCGGGGCACTGCGGCGAATGTCATACCCCACGCGACTGGACCGGTGGTCTTGATTACGGTCGCTGGCTCGCCGGGGCACCGAACCCGGATGGTGAAGGCAAGGTCTCCAATATCACACCCGATGAAAAAGGTTTGGCGGACTGGTCGGCAGGTGACATTGAATATTACCTGGAATCCGGTTTTACCCCCGATTACGATACGGCGGGCAGCTCAATGGTCGAAGTCCAGGAAAACCTGGCGCGTCTGCCTAAAGAGGATCGCGCAGCCATCGCCGCTTATCTCAAAGTCATACCCGCGCGTTAATCTCTTACAAACCTGAATACAAACCGGCCGGTAAGACGGTAACAGGGCATTTACGATGGTTGCTTGATTGGCTGCGGCGCAGTTCTTTTGGCGACAGGAAATCTGGTGTTGAAAAGACCGGCTTCCCTTGTGGTAATGGGTACGACGTTGTTCATTCACGTAAGGGTATCAAAAAAGGCAATTATTCATTGCAAATTAATACGGAAACCCTTAGATTCATTGGCTTGTTGTAATACGTCCTGACAGTGCTATTGAGAGCTTGATGCAAACAGTTTACGTCCAATCCACCAGCAGCTTTATCCGACGACTACGACGTCCTGGGTTTCACCATGCCGGCTGGGTTGCCGTATACCACTGAGAAAGACAAGATGAATAAGTAAAAAACCCAGCTAACGGCTGGGTTTTTTTGTTTGAACCGGAATCAATCCGGTAAATATATGGAGATTTGAAGTGAAGCATTTTTTGTCCACCAGTGACTGGTCGCGTGAAGACCTGGAGGCCTTGTTACGGTCTGCTGAGGCCTTGAAGAAGAATCCCATCAATTCCAGTCTCAAGGGTCGTTCGATTGCCTTGTTGTTTCTCAATCCCTCCATGCGCACCAGGACCTCTTTCGACCTGGGTATGCAACAAATGGGTGGTATCGCCGTTGTTTTGCAACCGGGCAAAGACGCCTGGGGTCTTGAGTTCAACACCGGTGCGGTCATGGAAGGCGAGGCTGAGGAACATATCGCGGAAGCGGCAGGTGTTTTATCGCGTTATTGTGACCTGATCGGTATACGCGCATTTCCTAAATTCGTTGACTGGTCGAAAGACCGTGAGGATAACGTGATCAAGGCACTCGCCAGGTATTCATCCGTGCCGGTCATCAACATGGAAACCATTGTGCATCCCTGCCAGGAACTGGCCATGATGTTGGCTCTGAAAGAAAGGATCGGTAATGTGGCCAAGCGCAAGATGGTGCTGACCTGGACCTGGCATCCACGGCCCTTGAATACGGCTGTCGCGAATTCCGCCCTGTTAATCGGGACGAAGTTCGGTATGGATGTCACCCTGCTATGCCCCGAGCCTGCATACTTGCTGGATTCGCAGTTCATGGACCAGGCAAAAGCCAATGCAAGCGCCAGCGGTGGTTCATTGCGCGTCAGTCATGATATTGAGTCGTCCTATGCCGGCGCCGATTTTGTGTACGCCAAAAGCTGGGGGGCGTTGCCTTACTATGGCAGGCCGGAGGAAGAATACGAACTGCGTAAGAACTACCGCCACTTCATCGTCAATGAAGAGAAGATGGCGCTGACCAATAACGGTCTGTTCAGCCACTGCCTGCCATTAAGACGCAACGTGAAAGCCACCGATGGTGTGATGGATGCACCCTATTGCCTGGCACTGGACGAGGCTGAAAACCGTTTACATGTACAAAAGGCCCTGATGATGAATTTGCTGGGAGCAGATAAATGAGCACAGAAAAAAAGACACCCATCGTACTGGCATTCTCCGGTGGGCTGGATACCAGCTATTGCGTACTCGAGCTAAAAGAGCAGGGCTATGACGTTCACACCGTGTTTGTCGACACGGGCGGGCTGAGCGCGGACGAGGTTAACTGGATTGAAGAGCGGGCGCTTTCCCTGGGTGCGGTCAAGCACCACCTGGTCGATGCCAGCCAGCTGATCTGGGATGAATTCGTGGTACCGCTGGTGTGGAGCCAGTCGAGAATGCTCGGCGAGTACCCGATGTTATGTTCCGACCGCTACCTGATCGTCAGGTTGAGCCTGCAATTATGTGACGAGTTGGGTACCAGGCATTTTGCCCACGGTTGTACCGGTATGGGTAACGACCAGCTTCGTTTTGATCAGACGGTTCGCAGCCTGGGTGATTATGACATCCACGCACCGGTCAGGGATTTACAGAAACTACCGGGCAATATCAGGGAAATCGAAATTGGCATCTTGGAGAAAGCCGGTGTATCGATCCCGGTTAAGACCGGCAAGTATTCAATTAATGAAAACTTGCTGGGTGTAACGATATCCGGCAGTGAAATTGATGAATTCAATGCACCGGGTATCGAAACCTGGCAAACGGTCCGG
>Ga0316201_10000093_pt1 | contig 35898 bp, 36 predicted proteins | sample CS6wburrow_MG_FD_204516 | JGI IMG/M metagenome (GOLD analysis project Ga0316201, IMG submission 204516) | Coastal sediment microbial communities from Delaware Bay, Delaware, United States - CS-6 worm burrow | ecosystem: Environmental > Aquatic > Marine > Coastal > Sediment | place: USA...
AAAATGCGCGTCGGAAGAGTCAGGAACTTGCGAAAGACGCCGCGACGCAGTGAGCTGATAACGCTGCGCCCTATGTAACCCAGCGAGGTTTCTGTGGCGAATCCCGATAAACCGCGAGCGGCAAGGATGCCGGCGAATGCGAATGGCATCCATCGCGACGCTTCAAGATTGTGCGCGACCAGTGCTTCGTCGGTCAGGGGCTCAAGCAGGTAGACAAGACTGGCCTCGACAACGGCCGTCGCAGCCATGCCAATAATGGCGACCATACCGATCAGCTTATGTGGCAGTACAAACTGCCATAAACGCCCATACACGTCGCGGACCCTGGAATTTTCGTTTTTACTCACGGCGCTACTGGGATTCCGGATCATTGAGCGTCGCGATGCTGATGCGGGTAAAACCCAATCTGCCAGCCACATCCATGGCCGTGACGACGTCCTGATGCCTGGCATTCGCGTCGGCGCTAATAGTCAAAGGCAGGTTGCTATTGCCACCTGATACTTTCTGCAACGCATTACGAATCGTCTCCACGCGACTGTTAATGAGTTCGCGGCCATTGACGAGGAACGAACCTGTTTCTGTAATCATGATGTCGATCTGGTCCGGCACTTCTTCGACGACTGCGGCGCTGTCAGCTTGCGGCAGGCTGATCGTTATTTGAGATTGCTTGACGAAGCTCGTCGACACCATGAAGAAAATCAACAGCAGCAGGACAACGTCGATCAGCGAGGTCAAATTGACCTCTGGTTGCGTCCGCGGCCGCAGGCTGAGCTTCATTCCTTACCCTTTTCCTGGCGACGATGGAGAGCCTCAACAAGCTTGATAGCTTCTTTTTCCATATCGACAACCAGCGTATCGACACGGGTGCGGTAATAGCGATACCCGATCAGTGCCGGAATAGCGACGGTCAGTCCGGCTGCCGTAGTGATCAGGGCTTCCGCAATACCGCCGGCAAGGACAGTCGGATTACCAACGCCGTGTGTCGTGATCGCGGTGAACACTTTGACCATGCCAATCACGGTACCAAGCAAACCCAGCAATGGAGATACGGCGGCGATGGTGCCCAGCGTCTCGAGATATCGTTCAAGCTCATGCACCACATGCCGACCTGTGTCCTCGATGCTGTCCTTCATGACCGTGCGCTCACGATCGCGGTTTATCAGCCCCGCTGCAAGGATCTGGCCGAGCGCCGATCCCTGGTGCAATGTCTGGATCTGCTTCTGGTCGAGCTGGTCCTTTTTGACCCAACCCCATACCTTGCTGGTCAAATCCTCGGGAATCACGCGCTTCTGCTGCAGTGTCCAGAATCGCTCGAGAATAATCCCCATCGCAATGATTGCGCAGAGGATGATGGGCGCCATCAACCAGCCGCCGGATTTGACTATCTCAACCATACAAACTGACTCAGGGGAAAAAGGGAATATACCGGTTATTCATGCCAGATTCGACGCTGCCGGACCCTGTGACGGATCAGCGCCTCGATTCCGCTTCGCTCACATAGACTCAGACTGATGGCACCCGAGGCTGCCGTCGTCAGCACCTCGGCTCCCGATGCACGCCAGCGTTCGACAACGTCGACATGCGGCAGTCCCCAGCGGTTGCCGAATCCCGCCGAAATGATCGCCAGATCAGTGTCCAGGGCTCGGACGAACGACGGACTCGACGAGGTTCGGCTACCGTGATGCGGCACGATAACAACGTCAACGTCCTGCAGCCTGCCGGATTGCAGCAACTCCGCTTCCGCCGCGCGTTCGATGTCCCCTGTCAGTAACAAGCGGTGCGACCCGGCCGATACTTGCAGAACACAGGACGCATCATTGCCGGAGACGTCACTGTTGGCATCCGGATACAGGAATTCGAAGGCAATGCCATCCGCTCGCCACGACGTGCCCGCACTACAGCGTTGCGCGACCGCCGGACCATCAAGGGCTTCGCCAATGCGCAGCGTGCCAACGGGCAGATCTCGAACGAGTGACGCAACGCCACCGGCATGATCGAGATCAGCGTGCGAAATCACCAATTCGTCCAGCCTGTTGACACCTCGACCCGCGAGAAACGGCAGTACGACTGACTCCGCCGCGTTGCCACCGCCTCGAAACGCAGGGCCCGTATCAAACAGCAGCGTACTGGAGCGGGTAGAAACAATGACCGCCAGTCCCTGGCCGACATCCAGCACATCGACGGTGGCACAACTTCTGGCAGGCCTTGATGGCTCGTGAAGAATGACGGCAAGCGCTGCGATCCATGCCACATTGCGCCCCGGCCATCCCGGGGGCCAGACGACCCAGGCGAGCGGCAGGAAAAGCAACGCCGATGACGCTCCAGTGATCACGGGCGGCGCAACGCTCGCTGCGGGTAGTTGCGCAGCAGACTCGATGGCCCACTCGACCAGGCCCAGGCTCACTGACGCCAGCCATAACAGGCGATCCCCGGCAATGTGCAGCGGCCCGTCGAGCAACAGGCCGCAAAGTGTCAGCGGCACGGTGGCCAGGCTGAATACAGGCACGGCAAACATGTTGACGAGCGGCGCTGCGAGCGAAACGCGGCCGAAAATCAGTACGGTAAATGGCATCAAACCGAACAACAGCATCACTTGCATTCCGCCAAGCTGACGAAAGGCCCGCAGAGGCACGGACAATGAGCTGCTGCCTTGAACAGGTGCCAGGCGACGTGCCATCCAGACCAATACGAGCACAGCCAGGAACGACAGCTTGAATCCCGGTGCCATCGTCGCCAGCGGCGATACGACTGAGATAAGCAGGCTGGCCATGGCAATGACTGTAAACGCCTGCACCGTCCTGTATCTCAATACAGCCATTGCAACCAGCCCGATCATTAGCGCTGATCGCTGTGCCGGTATGCCGAGACCGGACACGACCGTATAGGCGGTCGCAAGGCACAGCGCAACGACCGTGGACGTCCTATGATGGTTGCTGTGCCTCATAAAGATGGCGGAGATGATGGCGGCCAGGAAGTACCCGGCGGCCGCGACCATACCAACGTGCAAGCCGGAAATTGCCATCAAGTGCGTCGTGCCTGTGCGAGCGTATCGATCCCATTGCTCCCGCACGACGAGGTGCCTCGCCCCAACGGATATCGCAGACAAGACTGCCGCGCGTTCTGGCTCTGTCACGACCTCCAGGGTGCGCTCGACAGCCCTGCGTCGCAGGCGATCGATCGGGCCCAGGTCGCCGCGTCGGATGAGCGTATTGCGCCGGCTATCAACCACGTAGGCAGTTGCTGCGATTCGTTCGCGAAATAACCAGCTTTCGTAGTCGAATACGCCGGAATTTGCCGTCCCCCGCGGACGACGCAGCCGAAGCTCAAGGTACCAGACATCTCCCAGACGAATCTCGGCATCGGGCTCGAACCAGCTGATCCTAATCCGGCCGGGTACCCACGGATTGCCACGAACCTCACCTGTCATACTGACCGTTGGTCCTTGCCGCCGTGGAAAATCGATGACCCGGACCTCGGTCATGATGCTGTCACCGACGAACTCGGCCGGAATGCGCGCATCGATGACCTGCCCAGCCGCGAGAATAAACAGACCATAGCCGGTACAGAACAATACAACCGGCAGCGCATGATCGATAATGAGTCCCACAACAAGGGCGAACGATGCAAACAGAAACAGGTCGGAGTGAGATGCAAAGCTGCTAAGCTGCGGCGCGTAAATCCCTGCCAGCAGGTACACGCAGGCCTTGTCCATCACAACACCCCGGGCCGTCGAACCAAACGCCCAATCGAAACGGATTCGAGAAAGAATGCCAAGACGATTTTTTAGGAAATTCGCGTTCAAACGCCACGAGATCGCCGAGAGGTGGTTCATGACGCCGTTTCGGCACATGCTCCATGACCATCGCCTGTGGGGCACACGGCGCAAGACCGTGGTTCCCGCGTTCTCGCTCGGGCTCGCCGTCGCCTTTCTGCCGTTTCCCGGTCACATCCTGGTGGCCGCGCTGGCCGCCCTGGCATTGCGCATCAATATTCCCGTTGCGGCACTCTCGACGCTGATCTCCAATCCGGTGACCATTGGCCCGCTGTTTTATTCCGCGTACGCACTTGGCAACGCCCTGCTCGGCATCGAGCCAGGCCCATTTTATTTCGAGCTTTCGCTCGACTGGGTGCAAAACGTATTTGCAACAGTCTGGCTGCCACTGTCCCTTGGCTGCGTGTTACTCGGTTCGGCAGCAGCTGTTATCGGTTTCGTCGCGCTTGATGCACTGTGGCGATACTCGCTACACGATTACAAGACAAAGAAACGCAATAAACGAACTCACTGATTGCGCAGGACGCCGCTCTCGAGGACCAGCACGCGGTCCATTCGCGACGCAATGGACTGATCGTGCGTGACCACCACAAGGCTGGTTTTGAGTTCGTGATTCAGCTCAAGCATCAGCTTCAAAACATGCTCGCCGTTGCCGGCATCGAGGTTTCCAGTGGGCTCATCGGCCAATACAAGTTGTGGGCGCGCAATCAAAGCGCGTGCAACGGCTGCGCGCTGGCGTTCACCGCCAGACAATTCACCAGGCTTGTGTGTCAGCCGCTCGCCTAGCCCGACGCGAGCAAGAATTTCGCCCGCCTTTGCCAACGCCTCGGCCTTCGGCATGCGCCGAATCAACAGGGGCATTGCGACATTTTCTGCCGCCGTGAACTCGGGCAACAGGTGGTGAAACTGGTAGACAAATCCGATGTAACGATTGCGCAGCTCGGCTTTGGACAGTTCATTGCTACCATGCATCGGCTGGCCGTCGACGAACACCTCTCCCTCTGAGGGATCATCGAGACCACCCATGATCTGCAACAGTGTTGTCTTGCCGGACCCGGACGCGCCGACAATTGCAACGCGCTCTGCAGCTCGCACGTCAAGATCGACACCACTTAAAACGACGAGCTCCGAGCTGCCCTCACGGAACTTGCGCACAACCTTGCGGCATTCCAATACCGATCTGGTCGACTCAGTCATAACGCAGTGCCTCAGCGGGTGCAGTCCTGGACGCAACCCAGGACGGATAAACGGTAGAAACCAGGGACAGGGCCAGAGCAATCGAGCTGATCACGACGATATCCGCGAGCCGCAATTCCGACGGCAGGTCACTGATGAAATAAACATCCGCGGCAAGAAATTTAATTCCAAATAATGCCTCAAGACCGCCAACGATGCTCTCCAGATTCAGGGCCAGAAGAATACCAAACAGCACACCGGCTGCAGTACCAATGATGCCAATTACGCTACCCTGGGTTACGAATATTTTCAGGATGCTTCCAGGCCGCGCACCGATCGTGCGCAGAATCGCAATATCAGTTTGTTTGTCCTTGACGACCATGACCAGCGTTGAAACGATGTTGAATGCCGCGACAGCAACCACAAGAAGCAGGATCACAAACAAGATTGACTTCGTAATCTGAATCGAACGAAAGAAATTCACATGGCGTCGTGTCCAGTCCCCGACGAGAACAACTTCACCGTGTTCGAGCGCAACTTCACGCACTATCTCATTGGCCGCATAAATTTCCGTAACCGCAAGGCGCACGCCCGAAACAGCATCGCGCATGCGATATAATTTTTGCGCATCGGACAGATTGATGAAAGCAAGGCGCCGATCAAACTCGTACATGCCTACACGATAGATCCCGCTGACTACAAAGCGTTTGGTCCGCGGCACGACTCCTGCGGGCGTAACGATACCTTCTGCCAGCGTGACCGTAACCTTGTCACCAAGGCCGACCCGCAGCACATCGGCAAGCTCGACGCCGATCACGACATTGAAGGAGCCGGCCTCCAGGCTGGCAAGGTCACCTTCGCGCATCGTAGCGCCGACGCCGGATACAGCATCCTCAGCAACGGGATCGATGCCGCGAAGCTCCACGCCGCTCAGGCTATCGCCAAAAACCAGTAACGCCTGGCCGGAAATATACGGCGCCGATGCCTGGACTCGTTCGTTCTTGTCGGCCACCTCTCCCAACGCCCGCCAGTTTTCGATCTCGCCCTCGAGTCCTTCTATGCTCGCGTGAGCCGTCATCGCGAGCAGCCGTTCCTGCAATTCGCGTTCGAACCCGTTGACGACTGACAGTACGAGTATCAGTACCGCAACAGCAATTGCGATGCCCAGCATCGAGATCGCTGAAATCAGGGACACGAAACTATTGCTGCTGCGAGAGCGCACATAGCGACTGCCAATCCAGGTTTCGAAGCTTCTGCTCATGATCACTCGTACCGCAGCGCAACGGCAGGATTCACCAAAGCTGCACGCCGCGCCGGGTAAAGAGTGGCCAGCGATGTCAGTACGAATGCAGAGACCGCTATCGTGATCACGTCTGCCGACTCGAGTTCTGACGGTATGCGCGTCACGTAGTAGACATCACCGGGCATGATCTGGAAGCCGAACCATTGTTCAAGCACCGGCACTATGACCGGCACATTAATCGCAACGACAATGCCAAGTAGCACGCCGACGATCACGCCCGCCCATCCAATGATCGCGCCCTGAATAAAAAAGATACGTACGACACCACCCGCTTTCATGCCAAGTGTGCGTAGCACGGCGATATCGTTGGTTTTGTCCGTCACGACCATGACCAGGCTCGCCACGATATTGAACGCCGCCACGCCGATGATCAGAGACAGGATCAGTGACATCATCATTTTCTCGAGACGGATGGCGCGAAAATAACTGGCGTTTTCGATCGTCCAGTCACTCGTAATGACGGCATCACCCAACCTGTTCCGCAATCCAGCCGAAATTGCAGGTGCCAGCATGACATCATCGGCACGGTAGCGAATGGCAGTCACCTCGTCGCCGATGCCGAGGACCGCGGCAGCGTCGTGCGCATTAACCAGGGCAAGGACACTGTCATGTTCCTGCAGTCCGGCTTCGAACACACCGCGAAGAATGAATCGTTCCAGTCGTGGCTCAAGCGTGCCATCACCCACCGGGCGCGGAATCAGGAGCACAACACCGTCACCGATGCGAACACCGAGGTCGAGCGCGAGTAAGCGACCAAGAATCACACTACGACTACCGGGCTGCAGGCTATCCAACGAGCCTTCAATGAGATTGATCAGATCACCTGACATAGCCGCCTCGTAGCCCGGATCCACACCGTGCACGAGGACCGCTTGCAGGTCGCGACCCGATTGAATCATGCCCTCCATTTGCACGAACGGTGCGGCAGCGGCAACACCGGGCTCCGACGCGACATCATCTCGCAGAGACCGCCAGTCTTCGGTGATCCGAGCCGGGCCTGTCACATTCCCGTGCGCCGACATGCTCAGCAGGCGATTCCGCAATTCGCCCTCAAAACCGTTCATGACCGAGAGGATGACAATCAGCGCTGCGACACCCAATGCTATTCCCAGCAGGGAAATTAGCGTAATGAATGAGACAAACCGGGTACGGCGCTTCGCCCGCAAATAGCGAAGCCCGACAAGAAATTCGACGGGGTTGATCATCGGAACGCATTAAACCACATTAGAATCGTGACGTGATTCACAAAAACGAAAATCGCTTAAAAACCTTTGAAATCAAATGTTTTTTGACCAGACTTTGAGTGATATAGTCGATCTCAATTGAAGGAGAAGCTGTCATGGCGAAGCTACGAATTTTCACTGTATTGGCCCTGTTATTCGGCGTTCTGGGGACGGCAAATGCCCAGACGTTGGGTATGGAAGGTGTGGCATCTGGATCTGACGGTGCACGGCCAAGTTCTGGCATGACGGCCGCTAGCGTCGAGTCAAAGTTTGGTGCTCCGGAAGCGAAAATCGCTCCGGTTGGCGATCCACCCATCGCGCGCTGGGAATACAAGGATTTTGTTGTGTTCTTCGAGTATGACCGCGTGATTCACACCGTTGTAAAGCGCCAGGCGTCTAGCTAGAGTTTTTCAGGAAACGCCCGGGCAGGAAACTGCCCGGGCGTTTTTTCGTTGTGGCCCGCCCCAGCGGGCGATTGTGCGGGCGAATGTGTGATAATCGCGGCCCGTTCTGTTCTTAACCGCAAAAAGTGGCTCAACAACCCTTCCTCATCAGCGCGACGCAGAAGCTGCCGCGGCCCGGGCAACCGTTCGGCTGGGGCCAGCTCATTGGCGCGAGCGCCGCATTGGCAATCGCGGAGCTGGCTGCTACGCAGGACAATCCCGTCGTTGTACTTACCGAGGATCCACGCCAGGCCGACCAGCTCGAAGCGGCTATCCGCTTCTTCGCGGGCAGCGATATGGAAGTGCACCATTTCGTGGAGTGGGAAACACTCCCCTGGGATAATTTTTCGCCGCATCAGGACATCATCTCGGAACGACTGTCGGTTCTCGCGACGATGAGCGACATGACAACCGGCGTGCTTATCGCATCTGCACCGGTCCTGCTGCAAAAGCTCCCGCCCGTCGACTATGTTGCCGCACGATCCCTGTCCTTGCGAAGCGGACAGGCATTGCCGCGGGATGCCTTTATCGACTCACTCATCGCAGCAGGATACTTGCGCGTACCACAAGTCAGTGAGCACGGTGAATTTGCCGTCCGCGGCTCCCTGATCGATATCTATCCGATGGGATCCGCGCGGCCGATCCGCATCGACTTCTTTGACGACGACATCGAGTCCCTGCGTCATTTTTCCCCGCGAACCCAGTTATCCGGCGAGATTATCGATCAGGTCGACGTTCTTCCCGCCCGGGAAATTCCACTGGACGCTGATTCTATACGCGGATTTCGTGAGCGCTATCGCGAGAGATTCGAGGGCCAGCCCGCCAAGTCCCGCGTTTATCGTGAGATATCCGAGGGTATTGCGCACGGTGGCATCGAGTACTACCTGCCGTTATTTTTCGATTCGACCGCCACCCTGCTCGACTACCTCCCGCAGGACTGCGTTTTACTGGCACCGCAAGGACTCGAAAGCATCCTCGACCAGACGTGGCATGAGATTGAAGAACGCTACGAACTGAGTCGACTGGATCCCGAGCGACCGATACTTTCGACCGAGGAAACCTTCAATTCGCCGGCAGACATGCTGGCTCAAATAGGCGACTTGCGCCAAATTCGTTACTCCGCGCAGTCCCTCGCGGATCACGGTAATAACTTCAACCTGCCTACCCGACTGCCGCCTGCACTGAAGATCGAAGCACGCTACGAAGATGCAGCCGGCGCCCTGATGCGCTTTCTCGACGAGTTCGACGGACGTGTGTTGTTTACCAGCGATTCCGCAGGCCGCCGCGAACAGATTTACGAGTTGCTTGCAGGGCGAAATCTCGACCTGGTGCGCGTCGACGACTGGGGCTCGTTCAGCACAGCCGGCCAGCGTGTTGGCGTTGCCATTGCTCCGCTCGAGAACGGCGTTGTCCTGACCGCTGCGAACATCGCGATCATCAGTGAACAACAGCTGTTCGGCGAACGCGTACGGCAAAAGACACGGCGGCGGCGCATAGAGCGAGATCCCGAAACGATCATTCGCCAGCTTGACGACCTGGAAGCCGGGTCACCGGTTGTGCATGCCGAGTACGGCGTCGGGCGCTACCAGGGCCTGACGACGCTTGAAGCTGGCGGCATCATTGCCGAGTTCCTCGAACTACAGTACGCCGATGGCGACAAGCTCTACGTGCCCGTGCATGCGCTTGAACTGATTTCGCGCTACACCGGCGCATCGGCCGACAACGCGCCTCTGCACCGTCTGGGCAGCGACCAGTGGGCCAAGGCGCGTAAACGCGCCATCAGCAAGATTCGCGACGCGGCAGCAGAGCTGCTCGATGTCTACGCGCGCCGCGCAGCCAGGCCCGGGCATAGCTTCAGATGGCCTGAAGGTGACTATCGTGCATTCGAGAGTGACTTCCCCTTCGAGCCTACGGAGGACCAGGCTCGTACGATTGACGAGGTACTGGCCGATCTCGCGTCAGACAGTCCAATGGACCGCATCGTCTGCGGCGACGTCGGCTTCGGCAAAACCGAGGTGGCGCTACGGGCCTCTTTCGCCGCGGTGCACGGTGGCAAACAGGTTGCAATCCTCGTGCCGACGACATTGCTCGCGCAGCAACATGGCCAGACTTTCAACGACCGTTTCGCGGACTGGCCAGTTCGCGTCGAGGTGCTGTCACGCTTCCAGTCCGCCAAAGCCGTCAAATCAATCGTCGAAGGGTTGAAATCGGGCAGTGTCGACATCGTCATTGGTACCCACCGGCTACTGCAGCATGTCAAGGACATCAAGGATATCGGTCTTGTGATTATTGATGAAGAACATCGCTTCGGTGTGCGTCACAAGGAGGCGATCAAATCGCTGCGCAGCGAGATCGACGTGCTGACTCTGACTGCCACGCCGATTCCGAGAACGCTCAACATGGCACTGGGCGGTATTCGTGACATGTCTCTGATCACCACACCACCGGCCGACCGGCTTGCGGTCAAGACATTCGTTTCCGAATGGAACGACGTCCTGGTTCGTGAAGCCTGCTTGCGCGAGATCAAGCGCGGCGGCCAGGTGTATTTCATTCACAATCGCGTTGAGGACATTGCCCGGGTCGGTGAACAATTGACCAAGCTGGTGCCCGAGGCACGGATACGTGTCGGTCATGGCCAGATGCCCGAACGTGAGCTTGAGCAGGTCATGCTCGATTTCTATCATCGGCGCTTCAATATCCTGCTTTGCACGACAATTGTTGAAAGTGGTATCGATGTGCCGACCGCCAACACGATTATCATCAACCGGGCAGACCGATTCGGCCTGGCACAACTGCACCAGCTTCGCGGTCGTGTCGGCCGCTCGCACCATCGCGCGTTTGCGTATCTTATCGCGCCTCCGAAGGCGGTAATGACCGCTGATGCCATCAAACGACTCGAAGCCATCGATTCTCTCGAAGACCTCGGCTCGGGATTCACGCTGGCGACACATGATCTCGAAATTCGTGGTGCCGGCGAATTGCTCGGTGATACTCAAAGCGGACAGATCCAGGAGATCGGCTTCTCGCTGTACACCGAACTGCTCGGCCGAGCTGTCGAATCCTTGCGCGATGGCCGTGAACCCGACCTTGACGGACCGTTGGATACTGGTGTCGACATCAACCTCCACGTGCCGGCTTTGCTGCCCGATGACTACGTGCCGGACGTTCATCTGAGACTCATCCTGTACAAGCGTATTTCCGGCTGTAAATCACAGCACGACCTGCGCGAATTGCAGGTTGAGCTCATCGACCGCTTCGGCCTGCTTCCGCAGGCTGCAAAGAACTTGTTGCGCATGGCATCGGTCAAACAACGGGCAACTACACTCGGCATCGAAAAGATCGATGCCGCAGACGCCGGTGGCTACATTGTTTTCGGCGAGCAAAGCAAGGTTGACCCTGTTGAATTGATTGACTTGGTGCAAAATGATGGCCAGACATACAAATTACAGGGCTCGCACAGGCTGCGGTTTCGCCAGGATCTTAGTAATCTGGACATCCGCTTCAAGAACATCGAGAAACTCCTCGAAAAGCTTGCGGTCAAGTAGCCGGAACTCCGAGAATAGGCCTATGAATAGATTTGCCACCTTACTGACGACAGTGCTGTTCCTTGGAACGGCAGCTGCGCAGCAGGATGTCGACGACCCACTGATCGGCGAACAACCGGTGCGCCGCTATACAGTGGAGGTCATCGTCTTCTCCTACGAAGAGAATGTGTCGGTTGGTTCTGAGATATTCCTGCCGGACGAGCCGCCACCCGAAGAGGAACTGCTGCTCGATGAAGATGGCAATCCGATTATCGCCGCTGAAGAACCGGCCCCGGTCTTCAGCGATGAGGTCGTCGAGGCAGAGGCCCCGCCTGCGTGGACCGTGGTTCTGCCTGCGAGCACTCCTGCGAGTGAAGACGTTGGCGATCGGAATCCATTCGAACTGGTCCTGCTGCCTGAGGAAGAATTCACACTTGTTGCTGCAGCGCGGCAATTCGAATTGCTGGATGCCTACAAGACGCTGATGCACTTCGGCTGGACACAGCCGACATTTCCTGAAGAAGAAACGCCGGCAATCGAACTTCGATTACTGGCAGAGCCACCTGAAGGCCTGAACGGCACATTGACCCTGTACCTGAGCCGCTACCTGCACCTGGTCGTCGACCTCGCGCTGGATGCGCCGAATGAGTTCGAGACAGAAGTCGTCGATGACGACTCATTTTTCAGTTTCAGTGACGCCAGGGAACAATATGGCAGTGACTATGCATTCGCACCCATGCCAGTGCGGTTCCGCATTCAGGAGAACCGCATCCTCAAGAATGGTGAGCTGCGTTACTTCGATCACCCGAAATTCGGTGTTCTCGCAAAAGTTACGCGCGTTGAGGAGCTCGAGGAAGACGGCGAAAACGTCGTCGACGAGACCGGGACGCTAGCCGGGCGGACTACTCAGTAATTCATCCAGGAATTCAGCCGCCGTCTGATTGTCCGTGGTGCCAACACCGATCCGGAACGACACGGTGACAAATCGCGAAACCGTCGAACGCGGATGATGCAGGCCGAGTTCGCGAACCGCGGCTGAGATCCGCGTTGCAAACTCACGCACGCCGTCTTCATCCGATGCGTGCGACAGCACCACGAGTTCGGCGCCGTCAATTCTGCCCACTACATCACTGGCTCGCCTGAGGCACCGCCGAATCGCCCGGCCGACCCGTCGCAAGCAAGAATCCGCCGCATGACGGCCGAAGACTTCAATGTAGGCGTCGAATTCGTCAAGAGTGAATACGACCAGCGACAAAGCACTGTTCTCTCTCGCCGCGACGGCCCAGTCGTGCTCCATGACCTCGCGAAAGGCGCGCTCATTCGTCAGACCCGTAACCGGGTCATCGCGCGACAAATCGTGAATGCGGCGTTTGGCTTTCAGCAGCGCATGGTGCATATCGCTACCGCCGACAGCCGAAGCGTCACCGCGCCAGAACGCCACGTAATAGCGCACGTCCGACTCCTGCGGAAGCTGCAATGGCTTCAGAGCCAGGAGATACTCCTTACCACCCAATTCAACCGGAAAGCTGGTTTCTTGCTTGGAGCGCACGGTCTCGGAGATCTCGACCGCGAGCTCACGCCCAACAAGCCGCTCGATGACATCGGCAAAAGGTTTCTGATGTATTTCCTCACCCGTGATGGACTCGAATGCCTGGTTGCTGAGTTCAACGGGCCAGTCCGAATGGTCCACGCGCACTATGACAAGCGGCTCGGCTGTCGCCTTAATAACCTGTTCCAGTATTTTGCGATTAATCGACATCAGCGCAACCTGAAAAACTCCGCAAGAACCTGCATTGCCTGCGATCTGGCCGACAGGGTACTGGATTCAACGTCATCGTGTATGGGCTTTTCCCCACGACCAGCAGCCTTGTTGACGATCAGTGACAGGCACGCATATTTCATGCCGAGCTCCATCGCGAGGCTGGCTTCCGGCATCGCGGTCATACCGACATAGTCGGCGCCATCACGCTCCAGGCGATCAATCTCAGCCGCTGATTCCAGCCGCGGACCCTGGGTCGCCGCATAGACGCCGCCATCGAGGCAATCGACACCGGCCGCCCCGGCCGCCGCGAGCAGCGCTGTGCGCAGCGTCGGTGACAATGGCTGGGTAAATTCGATATGCTCGAAACCCGATCCGGGTTCGTCATAGATTGTGTGCGCGCGACCCCAGGTATAGTCGATGATCTGGTCCGGTATTGCGACCTGTCCGGGTTCGCGCACGTCCGAGACAACTCCAACAGTGTTCAGGGCGATCACCGTGTCCGCGCCCAATTCCCGCAGGGCCGCAAGATTCGCGCGGTAGTTGATGACGTGGGGTGGCAGCGAGTGATCGTCGCCATGGCGCGGCAGGACCAGTACATTGCTGCCCTCGAAATCCACCGGCCGGACCGGGCCGGAAGGCTCTCCGAATCGAGTGTTGATATGGCGAACTTCGCCGCTCGCGACAAACGACTCAAAACCGCTGCCAACAATGATGGCGAATTGCTCGCTCATGCGTCCAACTCCAGTGTCGGACGCTCGGTCCAGCGCAACAGTGAGGAATTCGCCTGCTGCCAGAGTTCGCTCGCACGCAACGATTCGCGCAAAACGTGCCCCGTGCCATGCAGTCGCGCAAGCCTGACCAGCGACAAGGGATTGGAGTAATCGCTGAGTGACTCTACCGCCTGTTCGGCTCGACGCCGGTCATTGCAAACCAGGATCATGTCGCAGCCTGCATCGAGCGCGCGCTGCGAGCGCCGCCGCATCGAGCCATAAGCATCTGTAGCCTTCATGCTCAGGTCGTCACAAAAAATGGCGCCACCGAAACCAAGCCGTGAACGCAACTCGCGCTCAATCCAGTAGCTCGAAAATCCCGCAGGCAAGTCGTCCATTTGCCGATACACAACATGCGCGAGCATGACGCCCGCGACCTGGCCGTTGCGAATCAGCTTCTCGTACGGACGCATGTCATCGAGAATATCCCCGTAGTCGCGCCGATCGACCGGCAAATCCAGGTGCGAATCCGCTACGACAGCCCCATGACCGGGGAAATGCTTGGCGACCGCAGCCATCCCGGCGCTGCGCAGCCCACGCGCGAATGCCGCAGCCAACTCGCCGACCACATCGGGATTGCGATGAAACGCGCGATCGCCGATGACCTCGCTAACACCCCAGTCGAGGTCTACGCAGGGCGCGAAGCAAAGATCGATACCGGCCGCGCGCAGTTCGGAGGCGATCAGCCAGCCAGCCTGCCGCGCGAGAACCGTTGCCGACTCAGGATCGACGTCGTATTCAATGCCGAAATGGCGCATGGCTGGAATCGGGCTGAATCCTTCGCGAAAGCGCTGCACGCGGCCACCCTCATGATCGACAGCGATGAGCAGCGGCGGACTGCGCAGAGCTCGAATCTCACTGACCAGATCCGCAATCTGGTCCGGTGATTCATAATTCCGGGTAAAGAGGATGACGCCACCGACGGCAGGTTCACGCAACAAATCGCGGTCGGCTGGCGTTAGCGCAACCCCTTCCACATCGAGCATCACCGGTCCAAGAGACATAGTTTGATTCTACAAAAACACGATAAATTACTGAAATTACTTAACAAACACCGCAATAGACTCCACATGAGCCGTATGCGGAAACATGTCAATAATACCCGCTGATTCACACCTGAAACCCTTTTCATTGACTAGCGTGCCTGCGTCTCGCGCAAGCGTCCCCGGGTGGCAGGACACATACACGATCCGCCTGGGGCCTATCCTCTCGATACGCTCGACGATTTCCTGCGCGCCGCTGCGGGCAGGGTCAAGTAGCAAGAGATCCCAGCCCTCGCGCAGCCAGCCCTCGGAGCCATCGATGGCACTCAGGTCAGCCTGCCTGAATTTCGCATTGCTGATGCCGTTCAGCTCCGCGTTCGCAGCAGCCGCTTTGACGAGCATCGCATCGCCTTCCACACCAAGTACCTCTCCTGCCCGCCTCGCAATCGGCAGGGAAAAATTGCCGATACCACAATAGAGATCCAGCACGCGATCCTCGGGTCCCGGATCAAGCAACTCCACGGCCTGATGCACCATGCGCTGGTTTATCTCACTGTTGACCTGCACGAAACCGACCGCATCGAATGCGATTCGAACGTCGAATTCCGGCAAATCGTAATACAGCGGATCAGCAATGGAGTCCGGTGCCAGCAAATATATGGAATCGAGCCCCCCAGGCTGCAGATAAACACGAATATCATGATCTTCGCTGAATGCGCACAGGAGCGACTTATCCTCTGCTGTCGGAGCGTCGAGCACTCGAAACACCATCGCCGTGGCATTGTCTGCAACGGCGATCTCGACCTGCGGCAGGCGCGCGCTGATCGACAGTGCTGCAACCAGTTCGCTCAGCGCATCGATCATGCCGTCAACCGGTTGCGCGAGTACCTCGCAGCGATGCATGTCGGTGATGAACGGCGCATGCCGCTCGCGAAATCCGACCAGGACCCGGCCCTTTGCGGGCACATCCTTGACCCCGAGCCGGGCTCGACGACGGTAGTTCCATCCAGGCCCGGTCATCGGCTCGAACCACGTCGCAGGTGTCACGCGACCAATACGCTCGAGATTGTCCCTTAGTGCCTGCTCCTTGATCTGGCGTTGCTGTGTTTCGCTAACGTGTTGTAGCGAACAGCCACCACAACGTCCGTAGGCCTCGCAGCGCGCCTCGATGCGTTCGGGCGACGCTTCGAGCACTTCGAGCAACTCGGCTTCGTCAAAATTCCGTCGTGATTTGCGACGCTGGAAACGTACCTCTTCGCCGGGCAAGGCGCCGGCGACGAAGACCTTTTTGCCATCGATCGCTGCAATACCGCGCCCATCGTGCGATGCAGACTCGACCCTGGCTGTTTCCGGCTCGCGACGGCGCTTACGTCCGGCCACTAGGTGGTCCAGGCTTCGAGAAATTCGTTCAGATGTGGCTGATTGAGCGACGTAAGCGTCGATCTTACAAGCTCGAATTCGCGCGCGAGGCCGCGCTCATCGAGATGGCCGCGCATCAACTCGTAACGCAGATACACGAGCCAGGTGTTCAATACATCCGTTTCGCAGTAATCACGTATCTCTTGAATGCCACCTTCAAGAAATTTGTCCCACACCTTGGCGCCACTCATGCCGAGCTTGCCTGGAAACCCGAGCAGTACGGCAATCTGGTCGAGACTCGCGCTGGCACGGGGCTGATAGGCGGCCAGCACGTCCATCAGGTCAGTGTGACGCGAGTGAAAGCGACTCAGGTAGTTATTCCATTTGAAATCACGATCGGATTCACCATTCTCCCAGTAGCGCGGTGCCTGGATGCCATGCCGAAGCGCGCGATAGTGAAGTACCGGCAGGTCGAAACCACCACCATTCCAGGAAACGAGATCGGGTGTGTAGCGATCAATACCGTCGAAGAAGCGTCGTACGAGCTCGGCCTCATCCGATTCCTCGTCACCCAGGCTCCACACGCGAAAGGTGTCGCCGGTGCGCAGGGCAACCGAAATGGCCACAATGCGATGCTGGTGCAGAGGCAGGAACTCCCTGCCACTCTTTTGCAGTTGCTTGAACGTCATAGCTGTCGCCACGTCTTCATCGGCAACACCGTCGAGATTCCACATGCGTCGCCCAAACTCAACGTCGGGTACGGTTTCGATATCAAACGAAAAGCAATGCATCAGCTACCCGCCCGTGCCTGGATCATCAGGTTTTTCATCTCCCGGACTGCAACCGTCAGCCCGTCAAATACCGCACGCGCCACAATGGCATGTCCTATATTGAGCTCGACGATCTGCGGAATACGGGCAATGTCCGTGACGTTGCCGTAGTGCAGGCCGTGACCGGCATTAACGACCAACCCAATACCCGCAGCATGTTTCGCAGCAGCAGCCACCCGATCCAGCTCTTCTCCTTGCGTATCGCCCTCAGCATCGGCATAGCGACCCGTGTGCAGTTCGACAACAGGCGCGCCAGCATTGACCGCGGCATCCAGTTGCGCCGGATCCGGGTCGACAAACAGGGACACGCGAATACCGGCAGCTGTCAGACGCTCGCAGGCATGCTTCACTTTTTCGCCTTGGCCTAGTACATCGAGGCCACCTTCGGTAGTCAGTTCCTGGCGGCTTTCAGGTACCAGGCACACGTCAGTTGGCTTGAGCTTTTCGGCAATACCGATCATTTCGTCGGTCACCGCCAGTTCGAGATTCATGTGTGTCCGCATGGTCTCGAGAATCTGCCCAAGATCATGATCCTGTATGTGCCGGCGGTCCTCACGAAGGTGGACGGTAATGCTGTCGGCACCCGCCTGCTCCGCCACAATGGCGGCTTCGAAAGGACGCGGATACGGCGTACCGCGCACCTGGCGCAGCGTTGCCACGTGATCAATATTGACGCCAAGATGAAGTGGGTTGGATTCCATGTCGGTATTCTAACGCCGATGCATCTCGAGTAGCACCTTCCGGCTCTTGAGCTCTTTGCCACCAAGGTGAAACGAGATGACCTCACGCATGAGCCGCGACGCCGCACGCAGGACACCAGGCTCACTGAATTGTTGCTCGGCGATCGCTGTCAGCATCGCGCCGCTGAATACCAGGGGGCCATCTTCACGACTGACGGCAACAGCGCCCTGTTCCATGCGGTACTCATAGTGTCGCTCGGGATCGAGAGGCTGCGTCGTCCCGGACTCATGATTCAGGTTCAGGGCGTAACCCGAGAACCGCAGCAGTTCCATTTCGAACTGACGCAGCACGGCTGCGACATCGGATGCCGCTCCTGCAAGCGCATGAATGGTCTGACCATAGGCCTCAAATATGTCGGGCTGCGGATCGTGGCGATGCAGGAGATGCAAAATGAGTTCGTTGACGTAGTAGCCCGACAGAAGTGCATCTCCGGAAAGGCTCAGCGGCGCTCCGCGTACTTCGGCGCCTGTCAACGTGCCAAGATCTGACTTGATGACCCACGACATCGACAAAGGCATGAATGGGCGCAGTACGCCTTTGAGACGCGACCGCGCCCCGCGACTGCCTCTCGCGACGACCGACAGCTTGCCGTGATCGCGACTCAGCACATCCAGAATCTGGCTCGAATCCCGAAAAGGCCGATGATGCAAAATGAATGCGGCCTGTTGTTGGACTCGTCGTTGTGAAGACATGAATCCCGCGCGACCCTGCTACGTGGACTCGTAGCCGAGGCTTAGCAAATCCTTTTCGCTATCCGCCCAGTTGTCCTTGACCTTAACCCACAGCTCCAGGTGCACTGGTTGTTGCAGCTGCTTTTTTAGGTCAAGGCGCGCCTCCCTGCCAACGCGCTTGAGCACACTGCCCCCTTTGCCCACGACGATGCCTTTCTGACTGTCTCGTTCCACCCAGATGATGGCGCTAATTGTCGTCCTGTTTTCTTCTGTTTCAAAACGTTCTATCTGCACGGTTAGGCCATACGGAACTTCCTGGTGCAGCGACAACGTCAGTTTTTCCCGGATAGTCTCAGCCGCATGGAATTCGACACCACGATCGGTTCGCATGTCCTCTGGAAATAACTGCGGCGACTCCGGCAGGTAGCCCGGGATCAGGGACAGCAGGGTCGCCAGGTTGTCATTCTTTTTCGCGGACACCGGGATGATGTCGGCAAATTCGTGTCGGCCCGCCGTCTCGCTGATGATCTCCAGCAACTTCTCTTTTGGTTTGACCAGGTCGACTTTGTTGAGAACCGCAATGACAGGCGCGGATACCGACTGAATTCGTTGCAACACGTCGCCATCTTCCTCCGTCCAGCGCCCCGCTTCGCTCATAAACAACACCAGCTCGGCATCAGCAAGTGCGCTGGCGGCCGTGCGGTTCATCATGCGATTCATTGCCTTACCTGCCTTGCGATGCAGTCCCGGCGTATCCACGAAAATAATCTGTGAGTCGGTCGTTGTAAGTACCGCGAGAATTCGGTGCCGGGTCGTTTGCGGCTTTGCGGTGACAATACTCACCTTCATTCCCATCAGGGCATTAATCAACGTCGACTTGCCCACATTAGGACGGCCAACAACCGCAACGAAGCCGCAGCGCATTTCACTCATTACAATTCACCCGATTTGAGTACTACAAGCATTTCTTCCGCGGCGCTTTGCTCAGCATTCCGGCGCGTCGTGCCGTGGCCATTGGTGACCATCTTGTTGACGCTGCAACCGACTTCAAAAGTCTGTCTGTGCGCCTTGCCGGTCACGTTCACCAATTCATATTCCGGCAGGCCCATCTGCCGCGCCTGCATCCATTCCTGCAGTCGTGTTTTGGGATCGCGCAGTTCTGCGACATCCGGAAAAACATGCAGGCGCTGGTCGTAGGTGCGCTCAATGACGTGGCAAGCCGCTTCGAAGCCCGCATCAAGGTAGACAGCGCCAAAGATTGCTTCGAGTGCATCGGCCAGTATCGATTCGCGTCGGTGTCCGCCACTCTTGCGCTCGCCGCCGCCCAGATGAAGATGCTCACCGAGACCCAGTTGCGCGGCAATCTCCGCGAGAGTTGCGTCATTCACCAGGGATGCCCGCAGCCGACTCAGATCTCCCTCGGGAGCATCGGGGTGTGTTCTGAACACGGCTTCCGATATTACGAAGTCCAAAACGGCGTCGCCGAGGAACTCGAGACGCTCATTGCTTTCTCCCGGGGCACTTCGGTGAGTCAGCGCAAGCTCAAGGAGCTGCGTATCCGAGAATTCGTAGTCGAGGGAGTTCTTTAGCCAGGTCGCGGCTTTGTTAACCAGCTCTTGCATAGATTATGTGACGCGGGCGCGCCACGGCCGGAAACTACCCTAGCGGCGCACAACGCGTGTCTTGTCAAAGTGCACTGTGAACGAGATGTTACCAATGAATGGCGCCGTATGGTCGTAAACTGCAGCAACTTCGAACCCGCCATCGACCTGCGTGACCGTTACGTCGCGGAAAGTGATGACAGATACGCTCTCGACGTCAAAACGACGCGAGATGGAAGTTCGAATCGCAGAACGCGTAGGCGCTTGTCCGTCGAATTCATTGAATATGCCATCAACGACGCCGACAACCTTCATGTAGTTCAGATACAAAGGTGCCAGGCGCAGCGCACCAAAAACGAACACACCCAAGAACACCACCAGGATGATGTACCCAAGCATCGTGGCGCCCACCTGGCGCCTGGCCGTTCCAAATCGTGCCTTTCTAATGCGGACCATAGTTCACTCACCCCTCAAGGGGCGCCAGTTGTCACCAATGTCACACTGAATTTAGCGCAATTTTAACGGTAGATTCAGTGACTTGCACCCCATTATTGAATCTTATTGCCAATCCGCTCCCAGCGCGGCCATGAGGCACCATCCATGTGCATCCAGATTCGCACCGCCTCGCCAACGAGATGCGTCTCCGGAATCGAGCTGATAAAGCGGCTGTCGCGGCTGTTGTCCCGGTTGTCGCCCATCATGAAATAATGGCCTTCAGGAACCGTATATACCCCGTCTCGCACCGTGTAAGCCCCATTTGTGATCAAAATCTCGTGCTCGCGATCACCGAGTTGCTCAATAAACCGTGGATCCTGGGTCGTCGCGTCAGGATGCTGCTCAAGAGCGACCTGCTGGCCATTGATCAGCAGTCGGTGGCGTTCATAGACAATCTGGTCACCTGGGAGACCTACAACGCGCTTGATGTAGTTGATGCTCGGTTCCGAAGGAAGACGGAAAACCACCACGTCGCCGCGCTCCGGTGAACCTGTCTCAAGGAACTTCGTTTCCAACACCGGCAGACGAAGACCGTACGAGTACTTTTTGACGAAAATGAAATCGCCCTGCAACAAGGTCGGCATCATCGACCCGGACGGAATTCGGAAGGGCTCGAAAACAAATGACCTGATTACAAGCACGAATAGCAGAACCGGGAAAAACGACCGTGAGTACTCCACGAGTATGTTCATCCCTGCAGGTGTGCCACTCGCCTCTTCGCCACGACCCCAGACGAACTTGTCGAGAGCTACGACGATGCCGGTAAGAACCGTCAGGGCCGTCAATATCAATGCCAGATTAATACTCAAATTCGTATTCTCATTTCTCTGCTCGCAGGACAGCCAGGAACGCCTCCTGCGGAATCTCAACGGATCCTACCTGTTTCATACGGCGCTTGCCGGCCTTTTGTTTCTCAAGGAGTTTGCGCTTGCGCGATACGTCGCCACCATAGCATTTTGCAGTTACATTCTTGCGCAATGCCTTAACTGTACTCCGGGATATTATTTGGCTACCAACTGCCGCCTGTATTGCTACATCGAACATCTGCCGTGGAATTAGCTCCCGCATCCGTTCGACAAGATCTCGCCCGCGCGTCTGGGCATTGTCCCTGTGAACGATAATCGAAAGTGCATCTACCCGTTCTCTGTTGATCAAGACATCCAGCCGAACCAAATTGGCCACGTCAAACCGCTCAAAGTGATAGTCAAAGGACGCATAGCCACGGCTTACCGACTTCAGGCGATCAAAAAAATCAAGAACGACTTCAGCAAGTGGAATCTGATACTCAATCGATACCTGTTTACCGAGATACCGTATCTGCTTCTGCACGCCCCGCTTTTCGATGCACAGTTTGATCACAGATCCGACATGATTGTCTGGCACCAGGATATTCGCCGTAATGATGGGCTCGCGAATTTCACTGATCTCGTTGACCGGTGGTAGCTTCGATGGATTATCAACATACACGAGCTCGCCAGAAATTTTTACGACTTCAAAAATGACCGTTGGCGCTGTGGTTATCAGCTCCAGGTTATACTCGCGCTCGAGTCTTTCCTGCACGATCTCCATGTGCAACATGCCAAGAAAACCACAGCGAAAACCAAAGCCAAGTGCTGCTGATGTTTCAGGCTCGAAATGCAATGCAGCATCATTGAGACGGAGTTTTTGCAACGCCTCACGAAAATTCTCGTAGTCATCCGACTGAATTGGAAACAGCCCGGCAAACACACGTGGTTGCACCTGCTTGAATCCGGGCAAAGGGCTATCGCATGGGCTACGCGCAAGTGTGATCGTGTCTCCGACCGGCGCACCGTAAATATCCTTGATACCCGCGATTACGAATCCCACCTGCCCCGTACGCAATACGTCGCGGTCGTTCATCTTTGGCGTGTAACAACCGACACGGTCGGCACTGTAGGTATCGCCGGTCGACATAATCGTAATCTTGCTGCGCTTCGGTAGATTGCCGTTGACAACTCGCACAAGCGAAACGACACCGACGTAGTTATCGAACCATGAATCGATAATCAATGCCTGCAATGGCGCGTCATCATCTCCTTCCGGCGGAGGAATATTTCGCACGATCGCTTCAAGAAGTTCCGGCACGCCGGCGCCTGTCTTGGCGCTAACCTCGACCGCATGCTGGGCATCGACACCGATGATGTCTTCAATTTCGGCCTTCACCCGGTCCGGCTCCGCGGCGGGCAGATCGATCTTGTTCAGTACGGGCAAAACTTCAAGCCCCTGGTCGATAGCTGTTGTGCAGTTCGCGACACTTTGCGCCTCGACGCCTTGCGCTGCATCGACAACAAGCAGCGCGCCTTCGCACGCCGCCAGTGAACGCGACACTTCGTAGGAAAAATCGACGTGCCCCGGCGTATCGATGAAATTGAGCTCATAGACCTCACCATCCTCGGCCTTGTAGTTCAGCGACACGCTTTGCGCTTTGATTGTGATGCCTCGCTCGCGTTCCAGGTCCATGGAATCAAGCACCTGTTCGGCCATTTCGCGATCCGCCAGCCCACCACAGTGCTGAATAAACCGATCGGCGAGTGTGGACTTGCCGTGGTCTATGTGTGCAATGATCGAGAAATTACGTATGCGGTTCAACAAAGCCCGGAATCCGTGTGAGCGCTTGGCGGTCGAGATGATACTGGCAGATGAGCTCGCCGTCATATTCGATGACGGGGATCTGCGTGGCATACGCCCTTTTCCAGTCGTCTCGAGTGTCAATATCGTGGACAACGACCTCGAAGCGGCCCCGCACCAGCGGCAGCAGCTCCTCAATCATTACCTCACAGAGATGGCATCCCTGCCGGCTGTATATATCGATGGTCTTCAACAAAGTCTCTCAATTATTGGCGTAAAGCGCCGCAAGCAACTCGCCTGCCGCACCCGCCAGCGACTGATTACCAGCCCGAAACCGAGGCCCAGCAACGCCGCCATGGCTGCGCTCGCATCACCCAGTGAGGCAGCATACGCCATCACGGCGCCGGCAAGGGCACCAAGCATTGGAATTCCGTAGACAATCAGTGCAGCTCGCAACAGATTATTGGGGGCCAGCGATATCTCGACAATGTCATCAACCTTCGGGCTAAGACCTTCGGGCACGATGGCCTCCACCTGGCGCTCGCTGTCGCCGGCTGAAAAAATTCCTGCACCGCAACCTTTCCCTGCTGCGCAGCGCGGGCACGCCTGGGCGCTATCGACGACAATAATCGCGCGCGAATCGTCGGCGCTGCCAACGAGTGACAAGACTCTGCCCTTGGGGTTATCCATTCAGATGATTGTAGGAGGCCTGACAGACCTGCATCAATGAGGCCTCTGAAGCCTGTTTCAGTTGGGTTGCATAGAGGTTGCGATTTTCTCGACGGTCGCCGCCGGTACCTCTCCGACAGCCGTCACCTGATAGCCACCATACTCCACGCTGTAGGAATTTGACGCACCAACGCGAGAACGACGCGCGAACTTCTTGTCATTCGCTGGCTCGATAAAAACCGACACATTCGCCAGACCGTCGCTGTAGAGGATGTGAACAACCGGCATATCCCTGCCAGGCAGGTCTTCTTCGTGCATCGACATGACTGCAAATCCGGACGGCAGAGCAACACTATTCCACGGGCTGTCAACGCTACGGTTGATCTTGCGCTGCGGCTGCGTGAACCAGCGAAAATTCTCGATACTTGTTGATGGTGTCAAAGCGCTGGCGTGGATCTCCCTGTCCAGCGTGATGTCGGCAAACTTAACCTGCTCAATAGCTTCGCCATCATCCCGCATCAGCTTGGTCTGGAGTGGAAACCCGGTTGCGATATCAAGCCAGATACGGTGCCCGTAGCGGTAGTGGTCGTGCGGCCGAATAGCGAGCAATACAGTCTTGCGACCTGCAACGCGTTCTTCGCGAACCACCGAGACGTCGTACTCACTGCCAAATTGTATGTCTGTCGATGGCAACGAGGAAAATAGCGTGCTCTGGTCATTCCACTCTTCCACTCGCACTGTTTGCTTATCGGGCAGGATGCAATGCACCTCATTGCCATTGCGAATAATTTCCAGGCCGTCGCCTTCCTGAACGACTACTTTTTCGCGAATGACCCCGTCTGTCACAACGTGTACGACCTTGAGTGTGTCCGACTTACCGTTCTGAACACGAATAACTGTGCCTTCGTAATTCGTCGTCTGCACCGCGCTTGCCATTTTCACAAGCCAGTCGTCAGGGGATATTTCATCTGCCGCCAGACCAGGCGCCGCTGCGACAAGGCCGCCTAATGCAACGCATACCGTTGCGATTAGCTGTTTGCGTCGCATCATCATCGATGATTACAGCGCGTCTGCTGGAGAAGATTCGGCGTCCTCGACGTCCTGCTCATCGCTCTCTGCAGGGACATCGGTGAGCTCGATCTCCACCACCCTGCCGTCCCTGATCTCGTAGGTGATGAGTCGTGGAGTAATGCTGTCAAAGCCGATATGAGACGACGATGCGTCGTGGCTGTTGTAATAGTCACTTAGCGGGTCGTATTCGGGCTCCGGCACCGTGTAACTGTCGTCCGTCGCGCCGGCGACAACCTCGCCACCCTGCACCGTCTCAACATCGGGAACGTCGGACATTTGCTGTAATCCGATCAACACCGCCAGCGCGACGGTGGCAGCAATTGCCACACCGGCCAGCGACCGCATGAAGCGCGGTGCAGCGACCTCGGATTCGGCAAACTCCTCTTGCAGCTCCTTGTCGTCAATAGCCGCCGCCACACGCTCGCGCAGCATCGACATCCCGGCGATCGCTCGTTCGCCCCGCATCGCTCGACCCATCGCCAGGTACTCAGCCGCCTGGTTCCGGAGTTCGACATCCTGACACAGCCTGCGCAGCAGCAATTCCGCCTCATTCTGCGGCAATTCGCCGTCAACGAATGCGGATATTTGCGTTTTTATTGCATCGTTCATAGGTTCCCGCCCAATTATCGCACCAGGTTCCCGACTTTCTTTCCAATAGCGTCTCGGGCCCTGAAAATCCTAGATCGCACGGTGCCAACGGGACAATCCATTGTCTGCGCAATCTCCTCATAACTCATGCCATCCAGCTCGCGCAAGATAATCGCCGTGCGGAGATCATCAGGCAGAGCTTCAATGGCACGCTCCAGTACTTCCTGCAGCTCCTGAGAGATCGTAAGACCCTCCGGAGTGTCAGTTTCTTTGAGCTTGGCGTGCAACCCGTATTGATCCGGGTCCTGCATATCAAGCTCGATGTCCATTGGACGCCGCCGCTGTGCTGCCAGGTAGTTCTTGGCAGTATTCACAGCGATCCGGTACAGCCAGGTGTAGAAAGCACTATCGCCTCTAAACCGCGGCAGGGCCCTGTACGCCTTAATAAAGGCTTCCTGACTGATATCCAATGCAAGTTCCGGATCACGCACATATCGCATCACCAGATTCACGATCTTTTGCTCGTACTTGAGCACCAGCAAATCAAACGCGCCTTTGTCACCTTTCTGGACTCGTTTGACGAGTTCCTTGTCGGTCGATTCATTCGACATACGTATGCAATCCACCGACATCCGGATAGACCGGCCAGGCTAATGAAAGTTCTCTAAAAACAACGGTCATGATATGCAATTTGTGACTCAGGACGCAGCCGGGGCATGGTAGCAGTTTCAGGGCCCTGCTCCCAAGTGTCGCCAGATAACCTGCAGGCGCCGCCAGTCCTTGTTTCCCGGGCTTTCGCGCCGAAATAGCTCCACATGACGCCGTCCGTTTTCCGCCGTGAATCTGAGCCATGCAAAAGAGCTGAGAACAGCACTCCCTGCACTCAATGTTGCCGGCATACAACAGCCGTTGGTCATCCTAATCTGCATATTTCCATCCTGCTCAATACGGAGCGACTGACAGTTAGAGTGTCCTTTCGCGACCAACGAAAGTTCCACGACACTGGCGACGGACCATGTCACCGCCCCGAGGATGCGCCAGGTCCCCGCGAATGGCAGTCCCGCGATAGCGACGATACCGCCAACCGCAGCAGCAATGCCCGTAGCCATGATGATGTATCGCAGCAGTGGATCAGGTGTCAGTTCGGTCGAGAATGTGTTCGACGACACGTTGCAGTTCAGTGGCAGGGATTTGTTTGTTCAACAAGTAGCCGACGAGATCGGGATCGGGAAGCTGCAAAAGTGCCTGAAACGCCTGTTTATCCGTTTCGGGTGCCTGCTCGTAGCGTTGTTCCAGGTAGGTCAGGAGAAGCTCGTCCAGCTCTCTCATTCCACGTCTGCATTGCCACTTGAGCTGCGTCAATAACGCCTCTCGACCAGCATTTTCTTGGTCTCGGCGATTGCCTGCGCCGGATTCAGGTCCTTCGGACAGGTTTGCGTGCAATTCATGATCGTATGGCAGCGATACAGCCGGAATGGATCTTCGAGTTGATCGAGACGCTCGCCGGTCGCATCGTCACGGCTGTCAACGAGCCAGCGATACGCGGCGAGTAGCGCGGCCGGGCCAAGATAGCGGTCGCTGTTCCACCAGTAACTCGGACAACTCGTCGAGCAACAGGCACACAGAATGCAGGCGGCCGGTTCGTTAATGAGTTCCTGGTCTTCCTTGCTTTGCAGGCGCTCCTGGTCCGGTGGAGGCGGTGTACGCGTCTGCAGCCAGGGCTTGATTGATGCGTATTGCGCGTAGAAGTTTGTCAGGTCAGGAACAAGGTCCTTGACGACCGGCATGTGCGGTAGCGGATAGATCTTTACCTCGCCCTTGATGCTGTCGATCGCCCGTGTGCAGGCCAGTGTATTGCCGCCATCGATATTCATCGCGCAGGAACCGCAGATGCCTTCGCGACACGAGCGGCGGAATGTCAGTGTCGGATCAACCTCGTTCTTGATCTTTATCAGTGCGTCCAGAACCATTGGCCCACAGCTGTCGAGATCCACTTCGTAGGTGTCCACACGCGGGTTCTCACCGCTGTCAGGATCGTAGCGATACACCGCAAATCGGCGTACGTTACTTACCCCGTCGGGCGCCGCGAAGTGCTGCCCTTTCCTGATTCGTGAATTTTTGGGAAGGCGGAACTCAGCCAAAACAATACTCCTAGTACACGCGTGCTTTGGGTGGCACAACCTCGACCTCATCGGTCAGGGTTTCCATGTGCACCGGGCGATAATCGAATTCGACCTGGCCAGTGTTGTCGACCCAGGCCAGCGTATGCTTCATCCAGTTGTCATCGTCACGATCAGGATAGTCCTCGCGCGCATGCGCACCGCGGCTCTCAAGACGATTGACCGCCGAACGAATGGTCGCCGTTGCATTGAGCATCAGGTTCTCGAGCTCCATGGTCTCGACCAGGTCGGTATTCCAGATCAGGGATCGATCAGACACTGCCACGTCACCCAGCGATTCAAACGTCTTGTCCAGTAAGTCAGCGCCTTGCTGCAAGGTCTCACCGGTACGGAATACAGCCGCGTGATTCTGCATGATCTTCTGCATCTCCAGCCGTATCTCGGCCGTCGGCCTGTTACCGCTGGCGTTGCGCAGCCTATCGATGCGATCAACGCTGTTCTGGCCGGCGTTTGCGCCAAGTTCCTTGTGCCGCGCCCCAGGCGTCATCGTTTCTTCGCAGAAGTGCGCTGCGGCGCGGCCAAATACAACAAGATCCAGGAGTGAATTCGAACCGAGGCGATTGGCGCCATGCACCGACACGCATGCGGCTTCACCGACGGCCATCAGTCCCGGTACAACAGTCTCGCTGTTACCGCCGCTGCTCGTAACCACCTGGCCGTTGAAGTTCGCGGGGATGCCACCCATGTTGTAGTGCACGGTGGGCAATACCGGAATCGGCTCTTTGGTAACATCGACGCCGGCAAAAATTTTCGCCGACTCCGCGATGCCGGGAAGACGCTCTTCAATAACTTCGGGGCCAAGGTGTTCGAGGTGCAGGTGAATGTGGTCATTTTCATTTCCAACACCACGTCCTTCACGAATCTCGATCGTCATCGAGCGACTGACAACATCACGCGAAGCGAGGTCCTTGGCATTTGGTGCATAGCGTTCCATAAAACGCTCGCCATCCGAATTCGTCAGGTAACCGCCTTCGCCGCGCACGCCTTCGGTAATCAGGCAGCCTGCGCCGTAGATTCCAGTCGGGTGAAACTGTACGAACTCCATGTCCTGAACCGGTAAACCCGCCCGCAAGACCATGGCACTGCCATCACCGGTGCACGTATGTGCCGATGTACACGAAAAATACGAGCGACCGTAACCGCCTGTCGCCAGAATGACCTGGTGCGACCGAAAACGATGCAAACGGCCTGTTGCGAGATCGATCGCGACGACACCGCGACATGTGCCCTCTTCCATGATCAGGTCGACCGCAAAGTATTCAATGTAGAACTCCGCATCATGCTTCAAAGACTGCTGATACAAGGTGTGCAACATGGCGTGACCCGTTCGGTCTGCCGCCGCACATGTGCGTTGGGCGGTGCCTTCCCCAAAGTGGGTCGTCATACCACCGAACGGTCGCTGGTAAATCTTGCCTTCTTCGGTACGAGAAAATGGCACGCCGTAGTGTTCGAGCTCGATGACTGCATCCGGTGCTTCCTTGCACATGTACTCGATCGCATCCTGGTCGCCCAGCCAGTCGGAGCCCTTAATTGTGTCGTACATGTGCCAGCGCCAGTCGTCCTCACCCATGTTGCCCAGCGCGGCACTGATACCGCCTTGTGCCGCGACCGTGTGGCTGCGCGTCGGAAACACCTTGGTAATACACGCCGTATTGAAACCCGTTTGTGCAAGGCCGAACGTTGCGCGCAAGCCTGCGCCGCCAGCACCAATGACTACCACGTCGTAACTGTGATCTATGAACTCGTAGTCGCTCATGCGCCTAACCCGATCCTCAGAATTGCGTAAATCGAAATGACAGCCACAAAAACATGCGCGAAACGCGACAGGATCAACGAGACGATCTTGCTGCCGTGGGCATGCACGTAGTCTTCAATAACCACCTGCACGCCGAGATAGGAGTGGTACGCCGCGGTCAGACACAGCAGGGACAACAACACGCTGTTGAGCGGTCGGCCGATAAACTCCACAACGATGCCATGCTCAAGCGACGACAACATTACGAGCGACGCGACAAACCAAAGACCGAGCAGTACGAGCGCAACTCCGGAGACGCGCTGCCCCCACCAATGATCGGTACCGTTTTTCGCGGTACCAAGACCGAGTACGCGACCCAGCGGCGCGCGAAGACTCATGATCCAATCACCCAGAGCAATGTTGTTGCGACGACGGCCGTAACCAGCACAAACCAGGCAGAGGCATTTGCCTGACGCTTCTCGAAACCATGCCCGGTGTCCCAGACGAGATGACGAATGCCGTTGGCAAGGTGGAAGAAGAACGCGAAGCTCCAGCCAATCAGGAGAAGTCTTCCAACGAGCGTCGACATCAACGTCACGAATCGATGGTAATCACCCGAGCCGGAGGCCGCGCTAACCAGCCAGGCAGCCAAAACGACGAGCCCAACCGCCATCACCACACCGGTGGCCCGGTGCAGTATCGAAAGCGTCATCGTTATAGGCCAGCGATAGATCGAGAGATGAGGTGATAAAGGCCTTTCAGTATTACTCATAAATTATTGTAATTCTTGATCTTTCTCAATTAAAAATCGATGCAGCGACCGGCCTTTTCCCAGTCCCCGTAGCGCGTCGGATCAGGGCCTTCACGGCCACCAATTTCCTTGGGCTTCTCGGGCTCAGGTTCCTGCTCGAGATCCGTTTTTTCTGTATCCTCGTCTGGCATGGCGGAAGTATGCCAGACACAGGATTGAGATGTCAGAGTTAGCGTACAAAACGGTTACCGTAGACGGATCGGATGCGTTCGAGTTCCTGCAGAACCTGCTGACTAACGATCTGCAACTGCTCGAAAACAAAACGGAGATCTTTGCTGCCATGTGCAATCCAAAAGGCAGGGTAATCTGGTTCGGGACCGTGTACCCGACCGAGTCCGGATACGCGATGTCGGTCGCGACCGATCTGGTCGAAGAGCTTGTGCGCCGGCTAACGATGTTTCGGTTTCGCTCCAAGGTTGAGTTCGCAATTGGAGAAGGCGGTACTGTTGATACGGAATCTCTTATTGCGAACGGCTATCCAGCCATCGGCCGCATGCAGTCGGAAAAATTCACTCCGCACATGCTCAACCTTGACCTGCTCGGTGCGGTCAGCGTCGACAAGGGGTGCTACCCGGGTCAGGAGGTCGTTGCACGGACGCATTTCCGCGGCGCGACCAAGCGCCGTCTGATGCGTTTCAAAACTACGGAACCCGTCGCGCCAGGAGATAAAGTGTCAGACGGAGAGCGTGATATCGGCGAGGTCCTCAACGCGGCCGGCACGGACCTTCTCGCTGTAATTCCGACAGAAAAAGCGGATCAGGACCTCAAGGTGAATGGGAAACCGCTGATACACTTGCCGCTGCCTTACCTTTAGACAAACAACAATCAAATAGGGAGAAGCACATGATTCGATTCATCAAGATACTCATGGCCGCATCGGTTGCACTGTTCTGCCTTTTCTATGCACTGCAGAACATCTGGAATCTCGACGCAGCAGCCTGGTTTGTTTCCTACACGACCGGCATGGAAGGCCATGAAAAGTACCCTGGCCATTTCGGCCCGGCGGTTACATCGTCTGCCCTGCACGGCATCATGCTGTGGATCATCATCGCCCTGGAAATAACTGCCGGTCTGCTAGCAGCGAAAGGAGCATTCGATCTGTTCAAAGCCCGAAATGGCTCAGCTGACGAATTCAACGCCGCCAAGACTTATGCAATTGCTGGCTGCGGCGTCGGCATCCTGGTCTGGTTTGGCCTGTTTTCTGCCATCGGAGGTACCTATTTCCAGATGTGGCAGACAGAAGCCGGCGGCGGAGCTTTGGCTAATGCATCCATCTTTTCGGTTCAGCTTGGCGTTATCTGGCTGTTGATCAGCCAGAAAGATGCGTAGCAGCGGCGCTCCTAGTCGAACATTTCAGGCCGCATATGGGGGAACAGCAATACGTCGCGAATTGACGGCGAGTCCGTCAACAACATGACCAGCCTGTCGACACCGATACCAATGCCCGTCGTTGGTGGCATACCGTACTCAAGCGCTCGAATATAGTCATGGTCAAATGACATCGCCTCATCGTCGCCCGCAGCGGCCTGCTCCACTTGCTGGCGGAAGCGTTCGGCCTGGTCTTCCGGGTCATTGAGCTCGGAAAAACCGTTGGCAATCTCGCGCCCTGCAATGAACAATTCGAAACGATCGGTGACGAACGGATCCGCATCGTTCTTGCGTGCCAGTGGTGAGACTTCCGCGGGATACTGAGTGATATACGTCGGTGCGCGCAGCTCGGCTTCGCCCGTCTCTTCGAAAATTTCAACCTGCAGCTTGCCAGGACCGTAGGCGTCCTTTATGTGCACGCCGATTTTCTCGCAATACGCGGCCAGGTAATCGCGATTGCGAACTTTAGACATGTCGAAATCCGGGTTGAACTTCGCGATGGCCTCTTCAACCGTCAAGCGCATGAACCTTTCGCCGAAATTGTAGGTTTCGCCCTGGTACTCGACGATTGTCGTGCCGTTCACGGCCTCGGCCATGCCATGCAACATCGCCTCGGTCGTGTCCATCCAGGCAGTGTAGTCGGTGTAGGCTCGGTACGCTTCGAGCATCGTAAACTCGGGATTGTGCTGCGTCGATACGCCTTCATTGCGGAAATTCCGGTTGATCTCGTAGACGCGATCGAAGCCGCCAACGATGAGTCGCTTCAGGTTGAGCTCCGGCGCGATACGTAGATACAGCGGCATGTCGAGCGCGTTGTGGTGCGTCGTAAACGGGCGAGCGATGGCGCCACCCGGCGTCACCTGCATCATCGGCGTTTCGACTTCAAGGAAGTCGAGTGACTCGAGGAAGCCACGCATGTAGGTAATAATTTCCGAACGCTTGCGGAATACTTCCCGGCTCTTCTCATTGATGATCAGGTCAACGTAGCGCTGGCGATAGCGTGTCTCCTGGTCGGAAAGTCCGGCCCACTTTTCCGGCAAGGGCCGCAGCGACTTCGTCAGCAAACGCACTTCATCGGCGAGCACCGTGAGTTCACCGGTTTTTGTTCGCATCAGGACGCCTTGCGCGCCGACGATATCGCCGACATCCCATTTCTTGAACGCCTGGTACACACCGTCGGGCAACCGGTCGCGCTCGAGGCGCAGCTGAATCTGGCCTGAGCGATCCTGTAGTTTCACAAAACTCGCCTTACCCATGACGCGCTTGGCCATCATGCGCCCCGCCACCCTGACCTCGACTGGCTCCTCGGCGAGTGCGTCAATGTCGTGCGAATGAAACGTCTGGTGGAGCTCTCCCGCTGTGGCGTTGCGACGAAAATCATTCGGGAACGGGTTCCCTTGCTCTCTCAGGGCATCCAGCTTACCGCGCCGTTCGGCGATGAGCTTATTTTCGTCCGGCTTGTTCTTATTTTCAGTCACGACTTGTCTGTTCCCTACAGTCCCTGTTTCAGGCTGGCTTCGATGAAATTGTCGAGTGCACCATCAAGTACAGCCTGAGTGTTACCGGTTTCGACACCGGTACGCAAATCCTTGATACGGCTCTGGTCGAGTACGTAATTGCGAATCTGACTGCCCCAACCGACATCAGCCTTGCCTTCCTCGACCACGGATGCCTCGGCACGACGTTTTTGCAGCTCGAACTCATACAATTTGGCTTTGAGCTGCTTCATCGCCTGCGCCTTGTTCTTGTGTTGTGAGCGGTCATTCTGGCACTGCACCACGATGTTCGTCGGCAGGTGTGTTATTCGCACAGCCGACTCGGTTCGGTTGACGTGCTGCCCGCCCGCACCGCTCGCACGATAGACGTCAATGCGCAGATCCGAAGGATCAATTTCGATGTCGATATTGTCATCGACTTCGGGCGACACAAATACTGATGCAAACGAGGTGTGGCGGCGATTGCCCGAATCAAACGGTGACTTGCGCACGAGACGATGAACGCCTGTCTCCGTACGCAACCAGCCATATGCGTACTCACCGGTGATATGCACCGTCGAACTCTTGATACCGGCCACCTCGCCGGCAGAGGCTTCAATGACCTCGGCTTTGAAGCCGTGCGCTTCTGCCCAGCGCAGATACATGCGCAATATCATTTCTGCCCAGTCCTGTGCCTCGGTACCGCCGGCACCCGACTGAATATCGACATAGGCGTTATTGGCATCCATTTCGCCGGAAAACATGCGACGAAACTCGAGTGCAGCCAGTTTTCGTTCGAAGCGACCGATGTCCTGCTCGACCTCCGCCACCGTGGCGGCGTCGTCTTCTTCGACGGCCATGGACAACAACTCCTCGGCGTCGTTGAGACCGGTAGAGAGTTCATCGAGAACAATGACGACCTGCTCGAGCAGTGCACGCTCTTGACCCAAAGCCTGGGCGCGCTCCGGTTCGTTCCACACGTCGGGTTGCTCGAGCTCGCGCTGGACCTCGGTCAGGCGTTCAGCCTTGCCCTCGTAGTCAAAGGTACCTCCTCAACGCATCGGTGCGTTCAGTGAGGTCGGCTATGGTCAGTTTTGTTTGACTTGTTTCCATCATGTCGTCCAGCGGTGCAGCGCGCGATCTTATCAACCCCCGGCCTGCAACGCAGCAATTTGTTCAACGATGAGTTGCGGCGACTCCACACCGCGCCACTCGTTGACGTCGAGACGGTAGGCCAACTGCACAACACCGCGAAAAGCAGGCCCGGCCTGGTTGAACGCGATCGCATCGATGACATCACTGCCGCCGACGGCTTTTAGTCGCATCTTCAGGTGACTCTCACCAACCGTACGCTGCTCAATCAGTTCGAAGTCGCCGTTCCAGGTCGGCTCAGGGAAACCGGATCCCCACGGTCCAGCGTCTCTCAAGGCCTGCGCAAGCTGCAGGAGCCCGCCCCAGCGAGCGATATCGGAATCCGAAATCACGCCATCCGACGTTATCGCTCCAGAAAAATCCGCATCCGGATAGAGCCGATCCAGTTGCTCGGCCACAGCATCGGCAAAAGCTGCGTAGTTTGCTTCCGCAATCGTTAGTCCCGCGGCCATTGCATGCCCACCGAATTTTTCGATCATTCCTGGATGCGTACTCGATACAGCCTCGAGCAGATCGCGGGCATGCACCCCGGCAATTGATCTCGCCGAGCCTTTCAGATGGCTGTCACTTTCCCTGGCAAATGCGATCACCGGGCGGTGGCATTTTTCCTTCACGCGAGACGCTATCAGCCCTACCACTCCCTGGTGCCAGGACTTGTCGTAAACACACACACATGGCGGCCACTTCTTCGCATCAAGAGAGTCGACGTAAGCAAATGCCTGTTCGCGCATGGTCGACTCGATATCTCGACGCTCCTTGTTGATATCGTCAAGAAGGGTTGCGAACTGCGCGGCAGCCGCATCATCATCGGTCAGCAGGCACTCTATGCCAACGGACATATCCTCGAGACGGCCCGCCGCATTGAGGCGTGGTCCGGCCGCAAAGCCGAGATCCGCACTCACTGTACGAGATAACTGGCGACCGGCTTGCGTTAGCAGCGCCTTGATACCCGCCACTGTGTGACCCGCACGAATTCGACTCAGTCCCTGCTGCACGAGAATGCGGTTGTTGCGATCAAGCGGCACAACATCTGCAACCGTACCCAATGCGACCAGATCGAGAAACTTCGCCGGAATCCGTGCACATCCCTTCTCTCCCTGTTCCTCCAATACTCTGCCGAGTCTCGCCATGACATAAAACGCGACCCCAACCCCCGCCAGATTGCGGCTCGCAAAAGTGCTGCCGACCAGATTCGGATTGACGATCACGTCGGCCTCGGGAAGTTCTTCAGCCGGCAGGTGATGATCGGTTACGAGTACATCGATGCCCGCCGCTTTCGCGGCGCGCACGCCAGCGAGACTCGAAATACCGTTGTCGACCGTAACGATTAACTGTGGCGAACGCTCGGCAGCCACCTGCACAATCTCAGGTGAAAGTCCGTAGCCGAACTCGAAGCGGTTTGGGACAAGGTAACTCACGTTCGAGAACCCGAAGGCACTCAGACATCGCAGCATCAACGCCGTGCTGGTCGCGCCATCGACGTCGAAGTCGCCAATGACAACAATGCAATCGTGTTTGTGTTTCAGCAGCAGCTCGACCGCGGCGTCTGTGCCCTCGAGTGATCCGACAGGCGCAAGACCCGCTAATCCATAGTCAAGCTGATCAGA
>Ga0316201_10000094_pt1 | contig 35566 bp, 30 predicted proteins | sample CS6wburrow_MG_FD_204516 | JGI IMG/M metagenome (GOLD analysis project Ga0316201, IMG submission 204516) | Coastal sediment microbial communities from Delaware Bay, Delaware, United States - CS-6 worm burrow | ecosystem: Environmental > Aquatic > Marine > Coastal > Sediment | place: USA...
GCGCTCCAAGCTCGACATAATGTGTAAATGACTGATTTTAAGTGTTTTTTGGGCTAAACTCAGCGCTCCCATGCCGACCAGAAAACAGAACAGTGGAGTGAAACTGGCGCTGACGACCTCGGTCGTCAGCGGTATGACGCTCATTTCCCGGATTCTGGGGCTGGTCAGGGACGTCGTTTTCGCACGCTATTTCGGCGCCTCGCTGGTGATGGACGCGTTTTTGGTCGCACAACGCATCCCGAATATGCTGCGTCGCTTCTTCGCAGAGGGCGCATTCTCCGCCGGCTTTATTCCGGTGATGGCGCGTTACCGGGAGAAGCACGACCATTCCGAGGCGCGTGAATTCGTCGATGCGGTCTCTGGTACGTTTGGCATCGTCCTGTTTTTTGTAACACTGGCCGGCGTTATCGCGGCGCCCTTGCTGGTGTTCATTGTTGCTCCCGGGTTCGTGGGGGACGGTGGTGACTTCGACCTCGCGGCATTGATGCTGCGTTTCACGTTTCCGTATCTGCTGTTTGTTTCGCTAACGGCGTTTGCGGGAGGAATTCTGAATACCTACGGCCGTTTCGGCGTTCCTGCATTTACGCCGGTCATTTTGAACGTCGTGTTGATCGCCGCGGCTGTCTGGGTCTCGCCGCATCTCGAACAGCCTGTGATGGCGCTTGCTTATGCGATTCTGGTCGCCGGTATTTTGCAGCTGCTTTTTCAGCTGCCGTTCCTGGCCAACATTCATGCTTTTCCCCGGCCGATCTGGTCGCCGCGTCACGAAGGCGTACGCCGCGCTTTTCGCTTAATGGTGCCGGCCATCTTTGGCTCATCCGTGGCGCAGATTAATGTGCTGATTGGTGGGATAATTGCCTCGCTGTTGCCGGTCGGTAGCATCAGTTACCTGTATTTCTCGGATCGGCTGATGGAGTTCCCGCTGGGACTTTTCAGTATCGCACTCGCAACGGTGACCTTGCCGACCTTGTCCCGGCTTTGGGCCAGCGACGACAAGACAGAGTTTTCACAGACGTTGGACTGGTCCATGCGGCTTGCCTTGCTCATCGTTGTGCCGGCGGCTGCCGGATTGATTGTACTTGCCGGGCCGCTGATCGCGACGTTGTTTTTCGGTGGTATCTTCGATGAGAATTCGGTTGCCATGACGATGTATGCGCTACGTGCGTATGCGGTAGGCCTTATCGGGTTTTCGTTCGTCAAGATTCTCGCGCCGGCGTTTTTTGCCCGCGAGGACACGCGTACTCCGGTTCGCATCGGTCTGGTCGCTCTCGGTGCCAACCTTGTCTTAAGCATTGCGTCGGCATGGTATCTGACCGCAGCCGGTTTTGCGGGACCGCACGTGGGCCTGGCGGCGGCGACGTCCGCCGCGGCGATACTGAACGCCGGTCTGCTGTATCGCGGACTGCATAAAGACGACGTCATTCGTCATTCTGCCGGTTGGTTACGGCTTCTTTTTCGGGTCGCAATCGCGAACGTCGTAATGTGCGCGGTTCTTTATAAGCTCGGTCGGCCACTGGACTGGTGGCTCGAGGTGACGCTGATGGACCGTATTTACTGGCTCGGCGCATCCGTAGTCGCGGGCGCCACAAGCTATTTTCTGGCGTTACTCGTTCTTGGCATGCGGCCATCGCAGTTTCGCCTGAGAGCCCACTAGCATGCGACTTGTAAGACATCTGGCTGACCTTCCGCATCGGGCGTTGGCAAGCGGCAGCGTGGTGACAATCGGCGCCTACGACGGCGTGCATCTTGGACATCAACAGCTACTGGATCGGGTGACCCGGGAAGCACGAGACAGTCAGCGGCCATCGGTCGTTATGAGTTTCGAGCCCACGCCGAAGGAGTTCTTTGCGGCGTCCAGCCCGCCGGCGCGGCTGATGAGGTTTCGCGAAAAGTTCGAGACGCTTGCTGACTTCGGCATCGACATTTTCTATTGCCCACGCTTCGACCCGGCAATGCGCAGTATCAAGGCCGATGCCTTCATTCGGCAGATACTGGTGCATGGCCTGAATGCACGCCACATCGTCGTCGGTGACGATTTCCAGTTTGCAAGTCGGCGTGAAGGCACTGTCGAGCACTTGATACGGGCGAGCAAGGCGCTGGACTTCAGCGTGGAACAGGTTGCCAGCATCGTCGTCGATGGGGTCAGAGTCAGCAGCACAGTCATCCGTGAGTCTCTCGCAGAGGGCGACGTGCAGCGCGCAGCAGCGTTTCTGGGTCGGCCTTACCGCATGTCAGGCAAGGTCGTTAAAGGTCGGAAGGTAGGTCGCTCGCTGGGTTATGCGACGGCAAATGTCGATATTCGACGGCGCCAGAGCGCCGTACTCGGTATATTCGCGGTTCGTTTATCGGGTCTGGATGAGGGCCCCGTTGACGGTGTCGCCAGCCTTGGGACTCGGCCGACTTTCGATCTGTGCAAGCCGCTGCTGGAGGTCCACCTGTTTGATTTCGATCGCGAAATCTATGGTGAATACATACATGTAGACTTTCTCGCTCACCTGCGCGCCGAGGAGAAGTTTGCGTCCGTGGACGAGCTGGTTGCGCAAATGGCCATTGATGCAGAGAATGCGCGTAATGTGCTGGCCGCGCTGGCCGTGTGACAGGAAGACAAAATTGAACAAGCAAGTGGAAGTTAGTTCGGGAAATGCACGATTCATCGCCTGGATGGTCGTCGCCCTGGTCATAGTGATCGCTGATCAGGTTACGAAGTGGGCGATTGTCGAATGGGTGCCGCTTTATGATCGAGTGCCGATCAACAGCTTCGTCAACCTGACGCACCAGAAAAATTCGGGTGCCGCGTTCAGCTTCCTGGCGAATGCCGGTGGCTGGCAGCGCTGGTTTTTCGTTGTTCTTGCATCGGCGGTCAGTGTGGTTATCGCTGTTTGGATCTGGCGAATTCGACGAGAAGGGCAGGCCATCCTCTCAATCGGACTGGCCTTCGTGCTTGGTGGAGCGGTCGGTAACCTGGTCGACCGTGTTCGCCTGGGGCACGTCACAGACTTCATTCAGGTCTGGTTTGGAAACTGGGCGTTCCCGTCTTTTAACGTGGCGGACGCCGGCATTACTGTCGGCGCCGCTTTGTTAATCATAGATGCGCTGTTTTTCTCGGGCCGTGAAAAGGCAGCGGTCGAGGCTGAGGCAGGCTCGAACGGCGGCCCGGATTCCGGCAACCAGACCTAGTTCTTTCGCGTCCAGCAGTCAGTGTAGGGATACGAAGTCTTGGTCGCGCCGCCATCAATGCGAAACCAGAGGCACTTCGTGCCTTCGTTGTCGGCAACGTTGTAGGTTGCCTGGGCGCGGAAATTAACCGCCCAGGAAGGGTTTGCCGCAACGGTAAGCGTGTAAGCACCGGTCTCCGTCTGGTCCGACGAGTAACCAAGTTCGGCGAGGCTGCCAAATCGACTGTTTTGCAGGTAGAACTTCTCCTGCGAGGTGGCGAGTTTCAGCAACGCAGCCTTAGCCTCGGCGCGCTTGGCGCGTGCGACGAACTCACGGTAGTTCGGGAAAGCGATCGCTGTCAGGATACCGATGATCACGACTACGATCATCAGCTCCATCAGCGTGACGCCGTGCATGTACTTGCGCATTTGCATTGTCATTTTCCTACTGTGCGCCTGGCCATTCAGACCCGACTATTCTATACCGTCCTGCGTCCAGAGTGTGCGAACCGGGAAGTTCGGGAAACCCGGGTCGAAACACTCAACGCCGACACAAGCCACCGGCGGTGGCGAACATTCATCACCTGTGCAGTTCGGATCAGTCGGGCTAGGGAAGAAGAACTGGGGTTTCGGAGCGATACCACCCTGCTCGAGTTTGGTAACGCGTGCCGCGTCAATGTCATCCGGATCGGTCGGAACTGTCGTGCCGTAATCGATGACCGGGTCGCCGTTCACGATATCCAGTCGATACAGGCGATTGACACTGAGGCCGGCCTGGCACGGATCCGTAGAATCCGCCGTCGGCTCCATTGTCACGAAGTAAACCGAATTGTCGAAAGTCTGTGAGTCGGACAAGACCTTCTCATTAGGTGGCAATGTGAGTTTCCAGCCGTCCTTGTTCAACGGAATAGCTGATCCATAGGTGCCGCTGATCTCAGTCAGGTCATCGTCGTCGACGATTGAATAGCTATTGTACTGAGCCTGGGTCAGCTTGTTGAACAGATCCGGGTCGCGGAGCGAGTAAAAGCGATCCGCGGCGTCGTTATCGAGTGGATGTGCCCGATAACCGCTGCCAATACTGACAGCAAGGTAACGGCGGTTCTGCAGCTTATCCGTGAAAATCGAGACATCCGGTGTCGTGTAGAAACGTCGCGTATCCGCCTCGTCTGGCAAGCTCAGGCCCTCGGCGCCGAACTGTGCGATTACGCCGCCGGCAACCAGGTCGTCCGGATCTTCGCCGTTGGTGATGTCAAAGCGCCAAATCTGGCCGCCAAGGTCTGCGGCATACATGCGATCTGCAAGTCCGTCGCCGTTCAGGTCGATGACGCGAATCCGACCGGGGATGGCACGTGTCATATCGTCACTCTGCAGCTCGGCCCCGACATCCAGGCCCGCTCTCCAGATACGGTCACCGGTCTCTAGATCCAGCATGAAGATGCCAGCACCTTCACCATCCGGGTCATCAGGATGGTCGGGGGAATCGTGTACGGTATCGTAGCCGGCACCGATAACGATTACGGCGTCCTGGGTGCTCGTATGTATGTTGCTGTCGATATCGATCTTGGCTATGACGGGAGGTGACCAGCTCTGGCTGATCTCCGGGAAAGTACGAACCCAGCGAAGCTTGGGGCTGTCGGGGTCGGTGACCTCGACCATGTAGTAATTGTCGCCGCCGCGGCGCATGCCAAACACGAGGTAGACAAAGTCGGTCAGCGTGCTGATAACACCGTCGTTGTTGGCATCGTAAATGACCGGTACCACGTCACCGTCCAGACCATAGGTCTTGTAGTTGACGGTTTCGTTAGCGTAAAGCCCGGCCATGTTATCGAGCAATTCGTGCGGAACAAACGCCCACTTCTCCTCGCCGGTATCGGCATCGATGGCGTGCAGATAGCCGTTGTTGGTAGCCGTGTAGATAACAACATCGTAGCTGCCGTCCGCGTCACCATAGACAACGGCGGCCGGTTGCGCATGCAGCGTGTCGCCCATCGCATTCCGCTGCTCGGTGACATCGCCATCCTTGTCATCGTCTTTGATATCCATGCCGCGCGCCCAGTTGATGATGTCGATCATCGAGGGCTCGCCGGGCACGCCGAGCAGACCAAAGTCGGCTTCGGTGAAGTTCAGGATGTTCGCAGGCGATAGCCAGTTTGTCGCGGTCGTCAGGTTGACGGCGCCATTGTTCGTATAGACGTTGCGCGTCGCTGCTGAAGGCAGCAGGTTAGCGGTACCGCCTCTGTAGACGTCGGCGCCATCGGCCGTCGCACCCGTTTGCCAAAAGTTCTTGGCCGTGTCGGCGAAATAGCCGGTATCGGGATCAATCGCATTGTTTTCAAGTACATCCTCGATACCAACACCCTTGATTACGTATTTCTTCATGTTACCGGGCCAGTGTACTTCGTCTTTGGCGCGGAATACCGATACGTACAGATCGTTCAGGTGCTGCGTTCGGTTGAACGCGTTGACGGCAACCGCCGGAGCCGTGAACGAGATATCCCGCTTGAAGATATCGCTGGTGATTTGCGTTAACGCCTCGGTAAGCGTGGCGACATCGTTGGCCACGAAGTATTCGCCGCCACCGGCTTCCGCGACCTCTGTCAGATAGACGCCCGCGCTGTCGGCATCGTCCGCTGGGAGCGCGAAGCCGATCGTATGGGTAGTCGCCGACTGTATGCCATCGACGGACGTATTCAGGTCGGCTTTGGCGAGGTAGTCGGCGACGTCATCAAGGCACTGTCCATTGACGTCCTCACCGGCGCAGCCGGTGCGACCGGTTACCGTGCCGTAGCCCGGCAGGTTTGTGATCTTGCCGTAAATGTCACGGTCCGCTGTCGGCAAGCCGTCAGTCAGCAAGACAACGAAGTTCTTCGAGCAGGAGTACTCTATCGGCTGTTTGTAATTGGCCGACGTCGTCGCAGCCAGCAGCGCATCCGTGTCTGTATCCTCGTAGTCGCTGTAGTCGCGGCTCATGCCCGATAGATAGCGTGCAGCCTCGTATAACGTTTCTGACAGCGGCGTGTTGCCGCTGGCGGGAAGACTATCGACAATCGTATTGGCCGCAGCGCGGTTCAAATCCAGGTTCTTCAGCCCGAACATGACCGGGCCGCCGTCATTGCCGTCAAAGCGCATGAAGCCGACGTTGACGTCGTTCATAGAGCCCAGCACGTTCTTTGTTACGGCCTTGAGAATATCGGTCTTGCGGAGATTATCGTTGCTTGGGCCGTGGTACCAGTTCAGGTAGTTAGGGTCGTAGACGGTCTTGACGCCATTCATGTTGCTCCAATTGACTTCTCTACCATCATCACTGGTATAGAGCCGACTGAGGCTGTAAGAACTGCGTGAGCCGCTTTTCGCATAAGGTTCTGTCGTCGAATTGTCGCTGATGTGACCGTGGACACCCGAGTCTTCCTCACACTCGACGCGCCTGTCGTCCTGCCAGCGATCGAGATCACGCCACTTCCACCTGCCACCCTGCCTGTACATGGCCAGGATATCGACGAACTTGCCTGCAGTAGCTATTTGCGTGATGCCCTGCTGGCAGTCGAACATGTCTTTGTCGAACTTGTAGTTGCTGCCACAGTCCGGAACGCTGCTGCTACTGCCATACTTCCAGTAGTACATGCTGTCGTCACAGGAGCCGGCGTAGACCTCTGTCGCGTCGTACGGATTCTGCGTAGGGACTTCGCCCGTCATACTTCCTGAGGAATCGAGTATGAAAAGCAGGTTGGGCCGTGCGGCGCTGCTTAATCCCGGCGTCGATAGCAATAGCTCAACGTCGTCGGCCCATACGGGAGACGAGATAGTCAGTGAGAGCAGCAGTCCTACACCTGCCCAAGCGGTGCATTTTCTGGACGTAAACATGGGTCCATTCCTCTTTCAGTCAATCCGTGACTAATTTACTCAGTCAGTCACATGTAAAAAGTGTCTACCGACTCATCTCAATGTTTGTGACGGTATTCGTGTCTGTTTCGTAGCTCACCAAGGCGTAGCTATTTTTGCTACGTCTCAAGGTGGCGTGGTCCCTCCTGAACTCTTCGAATTTGACAGCTTCGCCGTCGACTACAAACTTTGTGTCGGCGGTCAGGCGTGCTCTTTTATGGTCCTCGTCACACTCTCCCACACACGGCTTGAATGTCATCGTGCCGTTTGTGGTGCCAGGGAGAATGATGTTATCGGGTGTTACCTCGATGGCATCGATCAACGCGAATGCGGGTGCGCCGAGCAGTAGTAATGTAGCGATCAATGTCTTGCGAATAGTCATCTTCTTCACTCCGAATCTGTCCTTTGAGGGCTTCGCGTCCTGCGTCTAAATGCCCGTTCCGTAATCAGTCAAACCTTCGCCAAATTGTCCGGATTCCGGGCCAAAAAAGCCCGGAACCACTGCTCAATTATTCAATCCCGTCCTGTGTCCAGAGTGTCCGTACAGGGTTATTCGTAAAGCCCGGGTTGAAGCACTCAACACCGACGCAGCCGATCGGCGGCGGTGAACAGGCAGCACCCGTACACGGATCCGGTGCACCGGGGAACAGGAACGCCGGCGTCGGGGCGATGCCGCCCTGCTGTAGTGCCGTCGTGCGCGCTGCGTTGCTCTCGCCTGGCGTCATCGTGTCGAGGTTATTGGCCACGGGGTCGCCATTAGCCACATTGACGCGATAAAGATAGTTGTTGCCCGGCGCAACCTGGCAGGTTGCCGCTGACAGCACATCTGGCTCATAAGCGATGAAGAACACCGAATTATCAAACGTAGCGGACGCTGAGAGGATCATCTGCCCGGCTGGCAATGTAAATTTCCAGCCTCGACTGCTGCTGCCGATTTCCGTATTCACCTGGCCGCTGACTTCCGTCATGTTGCCGTCCAGTGCAATCGCATAGTTGTCGTAAGCATTCTGATCGAGCTTTGCGAATAGATCCTTGTCTCTCAGGGAGTAATACACGTCCGTCGCACTGACATCCAGCGGGTGGGCGCGGTATCCACTACCCAAGCCGATGGCGAGAAAGCGTCTGTTGAGGACCTTGTCCGTGAATATCGATACGTCCGGTGGAGTGTAGAAGCGACGCGTATCTGTGTCACCGGCAGTGGCAACACCTTCGCCACCGAATCGTGCAATCACACCGCCGGTTACGAGGTCCGCTGGAGGCTCGTTCCGGTACACGTCGAAGCGGAACAACTGGCCGCCGACATCGACAGCGTAAAGACGATCAATGAAGCCGTCGCCGCTAAAGTCGATGGCGCGAACCTGGCTGGGAAATGCACGAGTCATCTCCGAGAGTTCGAGGTCCGCATCAGCTCGACCAGCTCGCCAGAGGCGTTCACCCGACATCAGGTCGAGCATTGAGATGCCGGCGCCGACGTTGTCAGCGTTGCTTGGCAGCGCCGCCGTGTCATGAACCGTATCGTAGCCTTCACCGATAATTACGACCGCTTTCTCATCATTAAGGCCCGTGTGCACCAGGTCAACTCGCGCGACCACCGGCTTGCTCCAGCTCTGGCCAAATTCAGGATAGTCGGCCGTCCACAGGAGTTCCGGGCTGTCCTTGTCCGTAATATCCAGGGCGTAGTACGTGGTACCACCGCGACGCAGCCCGAAGATGACGTAAATGAAGTCGTCGCCGTCGATGACGCCGTTATCGTCAAGGTCCGCGACAACAGGAACGATGTCACCGTCAATGCCGTACTGTTTGTAGGTCGAATTGCCGTTGAGCATTAACTCAGGCAGTTGCGGCAGGAACTGCTTCGGGATGAACGACCAGAGCTCTACGCCCGTCTCGCCATCGATAGCATGAAAATAGCCGTCATTGGTTGCTGTAAAGACAACTACCTCGGGATCGTCGGGGTCGCTGCCGTACGCGACTGCCGCCGGCTGTGAGTGCAGCGGATCGCCCATCTCATAACGCGTGTCGATGGTCGAGCCGTCACCGTCGTCGTCGAGAATATCCTGGCCACGCGCCCAGCGAATAACGTCTTCGCGGGTGGGTTCACCCGGGGCGCCGGTGAGGCCGAAATCGGCATCGGTGAAGTCCGACAGGTTGGATGGCGTGATGACGTTGTTGCCGGCGGTCAGGTCGCTGGAGGTGCCATAGTTCGTATAGACTTTGCGATCATCTGAGAGCGGCAGTTTGTTGGCTGCGCCGCCGATCCTTACATCAGTGCCGTCATTCGTCCCAACCGGCGTCCAGATGCTGCGCGCCGTGTTCTTGAAAAAGCCGGTATCCGGATCGACCGCATCCTCGTCGTCATCGTCCTGAATAACGCCGCCAGTGATCTGGTACTTCTTGAGATTACCCGGCCAGTGTACTTTCGCGTCCGGCAGGAACGTCGAGATATAAAGATCATTCAGGTTCTGCGTACGATTGAATGTGTTAACTGCGACAGCCGGCGCTGTGAATGACAGCCCCTTGTCGACGATGCTTTCAATAATGCGCATCAGAACGGTCGTCAGCGTTTCGGCATTCTCCGCGAGATAGTAATCGCCACCCGATCGCTCGGCCGCCGATTCCAGAATCGGCAGGTCAATATCGAAGCCAATCGTATGCGTGGTTACCACCTGTGGTCCGGTCGTCGTCGAACTGATATCGATCTTTGATAGATACTCTGCGATGTCGTCAAGGCAGCGACCATCGCCGGTGCCGTCGCAGGGTGTGGTGCCAAAGTCCGGCAGAGTGAGGGCCTTGGTCTGTGCGCCTGCGTCATTCACCGGCATGCCGTCACTCAGCAGCACGTTAAAGTTGCGTGTACATACAGGCATCGTCGGGCTTTGATAAGTGCCCGGCGTCTCGTTGACAAAGGCCTTGGGATCGATATCGCCGGTCGGCAACATCGTCGTTGCGTCCAGCTGCAGGTTGCCGTAGTCGGCTCCCAGTCCTCGCCAGTACAGTGCCGACTCATACAACGCCTCCGCCAACGGTGTGGCACCGCCGTCAACGAGACCGTTGATTTTTGCCAAAATGGCCGCGCGATCGGAATTGATCGGGCTGATGGCATGCAGTACGCGTCCGCCGTCAGATCCTGTGAAACGCATGACGCCCACGTTCACGTCTTCGATCGCGTTCATGAGGTTTTTCGTTACCTGCTTCATGATGTCGATCTTAGGAAGACTTGCCGTCTCCGGAATTTCTTTCCAGTTCAGGTAGTTACCGTCATACATGGTATAGGCCTGGGTCGCGTCGCCGCTGCCCCAGGTCAGTGCCGCATTTTCATCCGATATGAACGGTGCAAGATCCGTCCCGGCCTGAGGATAATAGTCTCCGGTCGTGCCGTTGCCGTGCACGCCGGCGTCGTTCTGACACTCAACCAGCCCGGTGGCATTACCGATTTCCAATTGCTGCCAGCGTTCGGAACCGGTGCCGTCGGCTCGGTACTGCACCATGACGCCCGTATAGGCGCCAATTCCGCTCATGCGGAGCGTTGCATCATTACAGACGAAAGCCGCCTCATTCACGAATTGGGTATTGGTGCCGCCGACACAGCTCGGCTCTACATCCAGCGTGGTCCAATAGAACTTGTCGGTGTCGCAAGAGCCCGCAGAGTAAGTCCGTGTATTGTCATACGGCCGTGTCGTATCGACCGGGTCGCCCATACTTCCCGACGTATCGAGAATGAACATGATGTTCGGCGGCGTTGCGGATGTGTTGCCAGGATCGACAACCAGCAGTTCCGTATCGTCCGCGATAGCTGGTGCGCCGGCCACTATCGTGACGAGCAACGATGCAGCGATCGAAAGTGTTCTGTTTAAATGAGTATTCATAATTCTGTCCCCAGTATCCTTTCTGAGCCGCTTATTGCGTGTACACAAACACTTTAGCGATCGTATTGCTCTGAATATCACGTCTTACGTTGACGACGTGGTTTCCATCGAGCCTGAGTTCTTCAATAGCGCGCCGAAAATCTTCCAGTCGCATGTTCTTGCTATCGACTGAGTAGACGGTTCGCTCTGTCACGCGGTAGGTCTCGTAGTCGCAGTCATCGCATTCCTTGACCGTCATAGTGCCGCTTGCACTGCTTGGCAAACGCACTGCGTCAACCAGTACTTCGTAGGTTCGAGTTGGTGCGTAGTTCTGTGCCATCGTGGCCGTGCTCATTACCAGCAGCAGCGAAAGGAGGGCGGTTGTAATTGATTTCATCGGAATGCTCCGTGCCAAATCTAGAGTGAATCGTCCCCAGGACCGACGACATAAAATGCTTGAGTGTGCAACGCGCTCGAGTCACGGTCAGTCGCGCTCACCGCGCGCATCGACTTCGCTTCCGAGGTAGCGAGAAAATGATAAGCAGAGATGCCGCTACCTACGCCGAGACTGAATGCGCTGTCCGGCACCAGCGTCGGCGCCTCGTAAATAAGCGTTCCTTGGTACTTGTCGCTCGAGCTGCCGGTGACGTAACTCTCGCCCAGGTCGAGCGGTGTCGGAGAGGGAACAAATCGTCCTCTCGCCATTATGTTCTCGAGGCCCGTTTCCGCGGCCTGAAACGCATACTCGTAGTTCTGGTCATTTCGGGCCATCGCGAGTTCGGTCGTTGCCGTATTCATGCCCGAAATTGCGAGCGTCGTGATGACAACGAGCAGCAGAAGGCTGATAACAAGAACCGCGCCTCGCTGTCTGTTGTGTTTACCGAATGACTTATTAAAAGTTCTCATAGTTATTCTCTTAATCAGGATCTGGCGTTTCGTAGAAGTATGGTTTTTGATACCTGCATGCGACGGTAGCCATCAGACAGGGTCCCCAGGTCGACATCGCCGGGCTTGTAGTCCTGGATGTCCTGAACGCCGGGCTCGCGGTTGAGTCCCCGTACGATCATCCAGACTCGCGCTGTAATCACCCTGCCGCCCAGGAAGCCGGACGGTGCTGTCGGGTTATAGACCGCGTCTCCCGGATTCACGTAGCGATCGACAGTGTTGTCGCCATTCATATCGATGCCCAGCTGCAGCTGAATATTCTCTACGCCCGGCGCGACTTCCTGGTCTTGAATTACAGACGCGCCAGCGTCCACGGTCAGAGTTTTGCGGCGGAGCGTCGGGGCTCCCGGAATCAGCTCGGACTCTTGCGCCACGTAGTAGCTGTTCACCAGCAAGTTGTGGGTTGCGGACGGGTCTGTCGCCAGCGCCGGGGCTGACGGATCCGCCGGCGGTTCGAAGATGCCGGGTATTACGCCGTTATAGAACAGTTGGCCACCGATACGCGACGTCTGAATCTGCAGGCGGCCGTTTGCGGGGATTACCGGGGCCACGCTGGCGCGACGCAGGGTAATCGTGTCGGAATTCGTTTGCGGCGTGCCTGCAGCCGCAGTGGGCAGGCAGGGCAGGCCGTAATTATTGTTAAAGCCGTCAATAGGTAGCGCCAGATCGAGAACCCAGCGCGTGCCGCAGTCGGCGGGCGGCGTCAGGTTGTTCGGGTCTGCGACGGTCGTGAACGAGCGACCATCGATAGCGAGTCCGCGGCTGTTTCGGCCCCAGTTACTGGCCATCCGCAGGTCTGCCTCGATGGTATCCATCGCGAATTGTGCTGTTTCCTGCACGCGAGCGATGGACTCGTTAACGACGAAGGCCTCGCGGCTCTGGTTATAGATCGTGATTGCACCGATCATCAGGAACGAACCGATCGCAAGCGCGACCATGAGTTCGGTCAGCGAGAGGCCGGCCTGACGGTGCGCGAAATTGAATGAAGTTGACTGCATACGTATCACCTTCCTAAAACGGGTTGGTCGGTATAATGATTGAGTAGCTCGGCGCTGAGAGCGCGCCGGCTTCCGCCCAGGCAACAGCAATGAGATAGGTGTTCGGCGTGACGGTGTCGTCAAAGGTTATCGTGACGGTGCCATTTGGCAGCATCGTGGCAGCCTGGGTAGTCCACAGTGCGATGTCATTGGCAGCCATCTGTGCTTCGTTGCAATCAACGTTGCCAAGCACACAGTTGTTATTGCCACCAACGCCCTGGTAGTCGACGCCGCCGCGCGGGTTGGCGCGAATGCGATCTGCGACATCGCCCGCCAACGTCACTGCATGGTGACGAAACGTCGAAGTCCGTCCTGCCTTCATGCCTTCGACATAGAGGCCGGCAATACCCAGCATGCCAACCGACATGATGACAAGGGCAATCAGAACCTCGACCAGCGAGAAGCCCGCCAGGTTCCGGATCTTGTAGAGTTGTGTCTTTTTCGAGGTCATTGCAATCAGTCCTTAACTCGCTTGCAGCGGTTCGACTTGCTCTATGGGCACGTCAGGGTGTTGTCGTCCAGTACGTCCTGGATCATCGATTTGTCGCGCTGGATGGTGGCGCGTCCGAGCGGTGTTGCGACGAACAGGCGTGCGGCAGAGTTACCGCCGGCAGCGATTCCGTTGCCGCGGTCATCACACATTACGACCTGCGTCAGTGAAGGATTGCTGCCTACCTGGCCGCGTCCCAATCCGGTTCCCGCGAAACCGAAGTATTTCGCGTTGTTGACAACTCTCATGTAAACCTCGTCCGGCAGGGCTGGTTGCGCACGCAGAATCGACTCGCCAACGCCCGTGTTTATATTGCCGTCGAGATCAAGAAACACGATATAGCCGTCGCTCCAATCACCTGTACAGGTCGGAGTCGCGGTCATCGAGTTCGAACTCGCACAGATCGTAATAAACGTCTTGGCCCGCGAAGCCTCACTGCGTGCAAAGTGGAAGGCAGCATGGAAATCATTGGCCGTTGAGGTCATTCGGCTGTTCTGGCTGTAAGCGATCATATTCGGAACGCCGAGCGCCAATACAACGCCGACGATCGATACGGTTACCATCAGTTCGTAGAGCGTAAAGCCCTTTTGGGATGTCGTTTTCATGGGCGCCACTATAAAGAGCGGCAGAATGCGGCGCGAGATTATCCGACAAGCGGCCTGGCGAGGCCGATGAACGGTCGATTTCGACCCGGCGCATTTAACTTAATCCGCGCAGGTATAGGGTTTCTCTGCGGGAGTTGCCAATGCGACCCGTGGACGACCCGTGTAGCTGACAACCAGGGCCTTTGGACGGATGCGATTGGCACGATCACAAATAACAAGAGTCCCGTTGGTCGCCCGCAGAAAGGTCGAGCGCAGGGTGAAGCCACGGCGGTTGGCCGAGATGACGATATTGTCGGCAACACGATGGCGACGGAGCACAGGCTCTCCCGGATCGATTCTTGGCGGCGAGTCCCTGTCCCTGTTTTCGAACATCAGCCAGCCAGCCGACCAGTCTCTGCCTGGCAGGCACTGGGCCCCGTCCTGGCTGGGGCAGATGGAAACCACCTTGCGGCGCATGATGGACTCCTTGCGAGCCAGGTGAACGGCATGGAATAGCGCGTTGACTTCGACCTGCTGGCGTTGGCGGGCCAGAATGGCCTCGAACGAGGGGATGCCGAGGGTCATCAGCGCGGCAATCAGCGTCGTGGTCAGGAGTAGTTCGTAGAGCGAATAGCCGGTTGACGGTCGAGTCATAGCGGACCTCCTTGTCCTGCCAACAGTGTCACCTGCTCGTGCGGTGTGTCGCCGGCGCTGAATCTCGGCATTGTGGGTGGAAAGTGCTCCCGCAGCCCGACCAGGGCCTCCAGGCTCATGATATCCTTGGCGCCATTACTGGATTCAAAGGACGGTCGTTATGGTGCGCTCCGACATCCTCGAGAAATTCGATCGTTACGGCATTACCCTTACCCCTCAACGCCTGAAGATTGCGGAGATTCTGCTCGCGAAACCGCAGCACCTTTCGGCCGAGCAGATCCTGGAGCAGCTGCGGGAATCCGGTAGCGCCGTTTCCAAAGCGACGGTCTATAACACCTTGAATTTATTCGGAGAACGCGGCCTCGTTAAGGAGCTCTGCGTGGACCCGGAGCGTCGCTACTACGATTCCTCGAATTTCCCTCATCACCACTTCTATAACGTCGATACCTGCGAGCTGACCGATATCGATGCGCAGGACGTGCGCTTCAGCTCGTTGCCTGAGCTGCCTGTGGGCACGGAAAGTCACAGCGTCGAGGTACTCATCAAGGTTGGCAGTCGCCGCGATTAATTGGCCCGGGGCCTTTTCGCAACCGGCCGGCGAGGCTATACTTCGCGCCGCTTATCTGTGCCGGATTAGCTCAGTCGGTAGAGCACATCATTCGTAATGATGGGGTCAGGTGTTCGAATCACCTATCCGGCACCATTTTTCTCGTCGTAGTCGGTCGGCTCCTTGCCGACGCACTCGAAGTCGCTGTTTCGGATGAGTTCTTCTTCGTCAAAGGAAACCACTAGATAGGCTCTGCCTTTCACCTCAACCCGTGTCGACAATGGCACCACAGGGCCACCTTCGAAAGCCGGGCCGAATGTCAGGCGAGTAATCAGTTTCGATATCCTGACACCGTAGCCAGGCTTGATGGGCTTGTGGTTGCGCATATCGATGTAATCGAGACGATGTGTGGTCTTATCGACCCGAATCGTGGCGTCAACGCTGTTCATGACGTCCTGATCCTCGTCGGGGATGAAGCCGAGCAACCAGAAGTCGCCGGTCTCCTCGACCAGCTGCACCGAATCCGGCTCAACCATCGCGTGGACGCGCTTGTCTCCGTCGCCCGAATGGTCATGAGTCTTTGTTTCTTGAAACTCTTCGACTTCCTTTTCTGTTGGCTCGCGTCCGTCGACGCTTACTATCTGCCAGCGTTCGTTCGTTGTGGCGCGTGGGTCGAAGCGACCAACCCATACGTGCTCGCTGTCCACACGCGTTTCGGTGAATGCGCAGTGCTCTTCAAAATCGAAATCAACGGCTTCTAAAGCCTTCTTGAAGATGACGTTGTAGTCATTCTCCGCCATTGACATGAATGGGCAGAGAAACAGGAGCAGCAAAAACACCGGCTTTGTTTTTTTTCGCATGAAACATCTCGCCACTGCAATTGCTCCCGCAATGAACATTCGCGCTGTTTGTCAGTGCAGTTTGCGCAGGTGAAAGTCAAAAGGCTCGCCAGAGCCGAAGCGATTATTGAGCAACAGGACCGCCATGCCTTCAAGCCAGCGCGCATTCTCGACGCCACCTACATCGATGGCTTCCAGCCCCATCCCGGTCACCAGCCCGGCGACGAACGTCTTCGCGTCAGGGCTTTCGCCGGCGAGAGGTATGGAGACGGGTCCACCGGACGACCGCGGATCAATCATCGTCTTCCAGTTCAGCGTGTTGAATGCCTTGACCACCGCCGCATCAGGCGCGACGTCCTGAATGATCCGGGTATTCGATCTCGCGACGCCGAGGCGAATGCCCTGCGACTCGAAAATCAACGGATTCGTCGGATCGATAACAATCTTGCCCGCCAGGTCGCCCAGCCCTTCGGTGATCTCTTTGACCAGCATGCCCGGTACCGCCAGCACGACGACATCCGCGTCCGTCACGGCAACGCTGGGCGTCGTTACCGACGTGCCTTCTCCGGTCTCGGCAACGAGTTTCCATGCGTCATCGCTGTCAGGGTTTCTTGAACCATAAACAACCGTGTGACCTTGCGCGGCAAATTCAGGGCCAAGCGCCGACGCTACATTGCCAGTTCCGATGATTGCGATGGTCTCGGCCGATACGATGTTGGCTAACAGCGTCAACGCAATGAGTAAAATGCCGGACGACGGTCGAACACGCATGATCTCGCTCCTTCGGAATCTCGAATTTGAATTTGATAGAGGACCGATTCTGGCATAAATCAGGCATTATTAGGATTCGAGCAAAGTAAGGGGGGGCAATGGCGGCAGACGGCGCAGCGATTTCGGCGAGTGTGCATGGGCGCCGTCATGATGTTGATGCCTTACGCGTGCTCGCATTCGGCCTGCTTATTCTTTACCACGTCGGGATGTTCTACGTGGCGGGGTGGGGGTGGCACGTCAAGTCCAGTTACCAGGCCGAATGGCTGCAGCCACTCATGCTGCTCACTAACCAGTGGCGCATGCCGTTGATCTTCCTCGTTTCCGGTCTTGCAGTTAGTTTCGTCTGGGACAAATACCCGTCGACTCGTCTTGTCGGGCGCCGCGCGAAACGTCTGCTTATCCCGCTCGTGTTCGGCATGGCGTTCATCGTTGCCCCGCAGTGTTATTACGAAGCGTTGAACAAAGGCATCATAGAGCCGGGGTTTCTGAGGTTCATGGGCGAGTACCTCACATTCCGGGATTTTCCGGGCGAGGCGTGGGGCGGTGAAGAACAAATCGTCTGGACCTGGAATCACCTGTGGTATCTGCCTTACCTGTTCTTTTATACGTTGTTGCTTGTCCCGGTCGGCAGTATTCTGGCGGGGCCAGGTCGGGCTATCTGGCGACAATTCCGCGGACTTCGTGGGGCCTGGATCGTGCTCATCCCGATTCTGCCGCTAATGCTCTATTTCAACGTTGTATTTCCGTCGTTCCCCGGAATTACTCATGCGTTCTTTGACGACTGGTATGCGCATGCAATGTACTTCACGTTCTTCCTCTACGGATTTCTTGTTTCTCGCGACGAAGGATTCTGGCGAGAGCTGACGCGAATCCGCAAAGTCACGCTGACGCTTGCAGTAGTGTTCTTCGGGCTCTACATGGTTAGTGGCGATTTTTTGCCAGACGAATCGTCCAGATGGCAGAACCAGGTCAGTGCCCTAATTACCTACCTGAATCGCTGGCTCTGGATCTGTGCAGCGCTGGGTTGGGGACATTGCCTGTTGAACAAACCAATGAGATGGCTGCCGTATGCGACGGAGGCCGTTTACCCGTGGTACATCCTGCACCAGACCATCATTATTGTTGTGGGCTACAATCTGTCGCAACGGCAGCTTGGGCCGGTTGTCGAGCCCGCGCTCGTGCTGATCGCCACGCTGGGCGGATGTTTCATTCTGCACGAGTTTCTTATACGCAGGGTCGGATTCCTGAGACCCTTGTTTGGCCTGAAATGAGGAGCAAGAATTGCTGACGGTAGAACACCTCGTAAAACAGTATGGCGATTTCACTGCCGTCGACAACGTCAGCTTCAAAGCATCCAAAGGCGCCGTTTTTGGTTTACTGGGTCCGAATGGTGCTGGCAAGTCGACAACGATCAACTGCATCTCGGGGCTGATGCCACCGACTTCCGGTCACATCAGCATTGCAGGCGCGGACGTCGTGAAGGATGGCAAGCGCGCGAAGCGCTCGCTCGGAATTGTGCCGCAGGAACTGGCGCTATATGAGGACCTGCCGGCCATAGGCAATCTGAGGTATTGGGGCAAAGCCTACGGGTTGCGAGGCTCGGAGCTCGACGATCGGGTGCGGGAGGTGCTCGACCACGTCGGGCTCGCGGATCGTGCGAAAGATCTGCCAAAGACATTCTCCGGCGGCATGAAGCGCAGGCTTAATTTTGGCTGCGGAATTGTGCACAGACCCACGGTACTGCTGCTTGACGAGCCAACAGTCGGTGTCGATCCTCAGTCGCGCCAACGCCTGTTTGAAATGGTCGAAGCTGAACGCGATGCCGGTGCCTGCGTTTTGTACACGACACACTATATGGAAGAGGCGGAGCGACTTTGTGATTCTCTGGCAATTATCGACCACGGCAAGTTGATTGCCCAGGGAACCGTTGCGGAACTCAAGTCGCAGCTGAGCGCACGCGACGTGTTACAGCTAAATGGCGAATTCCCCGCCACGGAAACAGCCCAGCTAATCGAGACGTTGTCATCTGGCGGCATGCATGACCTGGAACTGATTTCACAAGAAGAGGGTGTGCTAACGCTCACGCTGTCATCGGCATCGCAGCATTTGCCGCAAATTTTCGCCGCTATCACGTCGATGGGCGGATCGGTTTCCGAGACCAGCCTGAGAAGCCCGAACCTCGAGACCCTGTTTCTGCTGCTAACAGGCAAGGAACTTCGTGAGTAATTCATGAGTTTTCTGTTTGCATCGTTCCTGAAAGACCTGTCGCGCTGGCGACAGGACCCAATGGCAGTGTTGCTTTGGCTCGGTATTCCGTTCGTGATTGGCGGCCTGATCACCGCGATGGTGGATGGCGGAGACGGCGCCAGCCCAACCGGTGTTTTACTCATTCATGACCAGGATGATTCCTTGCTTAGCGGCTTGATCGCGGGCGCCTATAGCCAGGGTCAGCTTGGTGAGCTCATCTCCGTTGAACAGGTTACGCTTGAAGAGGGGACGGAGCGTATCAATGCGGGCGAGGCCAGTGGCTTCCTGGTTATTCCCGACGGCTTTTCCGCATCGTTCCTCGAGGAAAAGCCAGTTACGCTAACGCTGAAAACGAATCCGGCACAGACGATACTGCCCGGCATCATTCAGGATGTCACCGAGATACTGCTGGATCTCGGGTTCTACGCGCAGGTTCTGTTCGGCCCCGAGATCAAACAAATACAAAACGCCGATAGCGATATTGTGCCAGACGATGTGTTCGCGGCCGATATCGCGGTGCAAATCCAGGGTAAGGTCGATACGATTTCGCCGCATCTCTTTCCGCCGGCGTTCGATGTCGAAATCGTCGCTCCGCCGCCGGCTGAGCCGCGGCCTGACATTGCACTGCTATTCCTGCCGGGTATCGTGATGATGGCGCTGCTATTCGCCGCGCAGGGCCTGTCAGCGGATTACTGGAAAGAACGCGAAACGGGCACCTTGCGGCGGCTGGTGTCTACGCCAGGACTACTTAGCCGATTCGTCTACGGCAAAGCACTCGCGGCCGCGGTCATAATCGGACTGCTGGGTGGCGTCACACTTACGCTTGGTTTTCTGTACCACGGCCTGGCATGGAGCAAATTCATGCCGTCCCTGATCTGGCTGACAGTGTCGGGCGTCGGTTTGTTCGCGTGGTTCGCGGCACTTCAGATGCTGTTTCCGACATCCAAGGCAGCAAATCTGTTGACCACGATCCTGCTTTTTCCGTTGTTGATGATGGGCGGTAGTTTCTTTCCATTGGATGCTTTGCCGGACTGGATTGCCGCTATCGGTCGTATATCGCCCAATGGTTTTGTCGTGGATCGATTAACCACGGAGCTAACCTCCGCAACGGCCTGGAGTTTCGATCTCAGAAGTTGGGCAATTCTCGTGTCTATGACGGTTGTCGGTCTTGGGCTATGCACGTGGCGCCTCAAGACGGGCTTCGCGAGGCGCTAGCTGATGAGACAGATGCTCTTCATTGCGTGGACTGACGCGCTGTTCCAACTGCGGCAGGGATCGACGCTGCTGTGGCTGCTCGTCATGCCGCCGATCTTCTTCTATTTCATAGGCACGGTGACGGGTGGGTTTTCGTCCGGCTTTGGTGGCGCGACGGCGACGCCGATCGTTGTGGTGGCCGAATCGCCCGGTTTTCTCCGTGACCAGATCAACCTGCGACTGATTGAAAACGACTTCGCGCCGGAGTGGCTTGCCGATGTTGTTATCCCGGAAGGTGAAGAAGCACCGCGGCGGATACTGACATTTGCGGCCCGACTGTCAGACTTGATCCTGGCCGGCGAGCAGGTTTCGGTCAGTTTCGATACCAGATCCTCCGCGTTATCGCGCGAGTTCGAGGCCATCCGCATTCAGCGTAGTGTGTACACGGCGCTTGCCGATATCGTCGCGTCAGAAGCCGCGGGGGAAGGCGTATTGAACGAGGCAGACCTGGTCGCGCTCAATGCGAAGCCGCGCATCTGGAACCTGGAGGTGTCTTCGGCCGGCAGTCGCCAGAAGATACCCAGCGGCTTCGAACAGGCGATACCGGGAATACTGGTCATGTTCACCTTGCTCGTTTTGCTGACCAGCGGCGCGTCAATGCTGGTCATTGAACGCAAGCAAGGATTGCTGCGGCGCCTCGCGTCCGCACCTATCTCCAGGCGCGAAGTCGTTGCAGGCAAGTGGGCGGGTCGTATGATCCTGGCGGCAATCCAGGTAACAGTCGCGCTCGTTATCGGCACGCTACTGTTCAAGATGGAGTGGGGCCCGGATCTCTGGATGGTCATCGTGATATTGGCGGCATGGGCGGGATTCTGCGCATCAGCGGGCCTGCTGGTCGGCAGCATCGCTGCGACGGAGGGGCAGGCCGGCGGACTCGGGGTGCTGGCGGCTAATGTACTTGCGGCGCTCGGCGGTTGTTGGTGGCCCATTGAGATCACCCCCGGGTGGATGCAGGCACTGCAAAACTTCATGCCAACTGGCTGGACGATGGACGCATTGCACAAGCTGATCAGCTTTCAATCCGGTGCGGCGTCTGCGTTGCCGCAGCTTGCAATTATCTTACTGGCGACGTTCGTTGTTGCGGCGTTCGCGGTGAATCGATTCAAATACGTATAAGACGTAATCATCACCGAAATCCTACAAAACGGTGCCCAACAGGCGTAAAATTCCTTACTAGGGTGGTGGTTAAATGCGCGTCCGAAAACGTTCATTTCTGGCGAGTTTTTCTGCAGAAATGTTACGCCGTCGCGTGTATCCAGTCATTGTTGCGTATGCGCTCGTGGCGTGGGCCTTGCTACAGATTGGCGAGGTTACGTTCGCTCCCCTGGGATTGCCAGATTGGGTAATGACCACCCTGGTAGTTGCGACAATCGCGGGATTTCCCGCCGCTGCTATCCTCGCGTGGATGTTCGACATTACCCCTTACGGAATTCGTCGCGACGTTCCGCCCATTTTCGCAGCTTCCAAAATAGAGACACTGGCTTCGATCGCTGTTCTGCCTTTCACCGACATGAGCCGGCAACAGGACCAGGGCTATTTCTGCCAGGGAATTGCGGAAGCAATCATCAACGCTCTGACAGAGATCGAGGGTCTTCACGTCGCCGCGCGCCTGTCTTCATTCAGATACGCAGAGACCAACAGAAACTTGCAGGATATCGGCCGCAAGCTCGGCGTCGATACGCTTCTCGAAGGCAGCGTCAGGAAGTCCGGTGACGATTTGCGCATTGCCGTTCAGTTGGTCAGCGTCAAGGATGGTTTTCATTTGTGGTCGAAGACTTTCGATCGCCAGCTCGCGGATATCTTTGCGGTTCAGGACGAGATTGCGAGCAGTATTACCGGGCTACTGCTGAATACGATCACGCCGGTTGAGACGACGTCGACCAAGGACGTCGAAGCCTATGACTACTACCTCCGCGGGCGCGAATTCCTCGGGCGATTTACTAAGGTCGATTTTGAATTCGCCCGGCAGATGTTTCAACAGGCCGTGGAAAGAGATCCGGAGTTCGCCCTGGCTTGGGCCAGTTACGCTGATTGTTATGCGCTTGAAGTCATGTATGCAAAGCCAACGCCGCGTTTCAAAGTCAAGGCTCGTGAGGCCAGTGAACGGGCGCTGGCACTTGCGCCCGACCTTGCCGAGGCTCACGCCTCCGCCGGACTCGCTCGGCTCGTCAGCGAGGACTTTGCCGCAGCCGAGCTGGAATTCAAGAAAGCCATCAAACTCAATTCGAGTCTGTTTGAAGCCTATTATTACTTCGCGCGCACCCGTTTTCACCAGGGAGATATGGTTGAGGCGGCGGATTTGTTTGCGAAGGCGGCCGCGCTTAATCCGAAGGACTACCAATCGAGGCTTTTAAGAGTGCAAATTCTTCATGGCGCCGGCCACATCAAGAAAGCACGTGAGGAAGCGCGGGAAGCCATCAAAGTGGTTGAGAAGCACCTTGAGTACAATCCTGACGACGTACGCGCATTGCACCTGGGTGCCGGGTCGTTGATCGTTCTGGGTGAAACGGGGAAGGCGATGCAGTGGCTGCAGCGGGGGCTGGAAATCGACCCCAACGATCCGATTTCACACTACAACGTAGCCTGCAATTTCGCGACCCTGAATAAGGTCGAAGAATCGCTCGACCATCTTGAGCGCGCCGCGGAAATCGGCACCATCAGTATGGACTGGATGCAGAATGATTCAGACCTGGATAATCTTCGCTCGCACCCGCGTTTCGCCTCTGTGCTTCGAAAAGTAGCTGCCTGATCGGTCATCGGTACGCATTGGCCCCGGTACCTCGTGTATTTCTGGTGTGACTGATGTCGCCCTGCAACTCAGTCTCTAGCGCATGCGTTTCTCGAACGACTGGCGCTCAAACTCATACTGGATATCTTCCGCGTTCCTGCGAATCTTGCGAAGGAAGGCGAGCCCGAAAAGATACCCACCGATGCCGCCCATAACGTGCGCCATGACATTCACGACACCGTGATCTTCGCTCGTAAAGAGTTGCACGATATCGCCACCGATGTACCACGCCGCCAGTATCCAGGCCGGTATCGCTATCGATCCGAAAATGACAATGAAAAAGTAGTAGCACCTGATCTTGCCTTTCGGTAGCAGGTACGCGAACAGCCCCATCATCCCCATGACGACACCGGACAGCCCCAGTGTCCAGTAATGGCTGCCGGCGGCTGCGGCAGCCATTGAGCCGGTCAGACCAATAAACAGGGAGTCGACCAGCACGAAAGTTGCAAACCAGAGGCTGCCGATCAACAGCTCGACTCCCGCTGCAAAAGCGAAAAAGAAAACCAGGTTAAAAATAATATGGCCCCAGTCTCCATGCGCAAAGCTCGATGTGATCATCGTCCATGGATTCCATGAACCGGTGTAATAGGCGAGGCCGGTATCGGGGTCTTTGGGAACCAGCATGTCGTAACGGCGAACCTCATCCTGAAGCATCTGTGCGACGTACAGAGACGAGTCGGCGGCGTTGAATCCGGCAAGCGGGCGCATCTCTGAGGCCATTTTCTCGATGATCTCGGTTGCGTCGCGATCCGGGTCGTTGGAGATTGTGTACATGATGCCGGCACAACTGTCTGTGCCCTGGGCGGCTGCTATCCGGTCGAAGACAATAGTTTCGACATGGCTCCTGGAGGCACCGCAAAATCGCTCCATGGCCTGGCTGAACTCACGCCAGTCACTTTGTTGTTTCAGGAACACAGCACTGCAGATCAGGCAGACGAGCACCGTCAGGATCGGAAATCCGGGCAGCTTATAGTCGGGTTTGAGCGGCAGGAACACCGGATGAGGCTACCACGGTGATCACTCAGGGCTGGTATATTAAATATTAGTAAACTATAATAAAGTAGATGCTAATGTATAGCCATTCTGCTGGATGGCCTTCGATACAAGGATTTTCAATTGAATCAATTACTTATTCGAGTCATCGCAGGGCTTTCGCTGGCTCTTGCGATCCCGACTCTTCAGGCCGAGGACCTGAATTCAGCCTGGCGCGAGGCTCTGGCGAGTGATCCGACCCTCAAGGCATCCCAAAGTCACATTGCGGCGGCCCAGGCGGAGCTTCAGGTTGCGAATGCGGGCCGCATGCCGACTGTTACTGCAAGCGCCGGTATAAGCCGATTCGACGAAGCACCGGCATTTGATTTCAGTGCCGCGGGAGTGCCCGCGGTCTTGCCGCTGTTTGGCGGCGAGTCGATGACTATGGGCGATGTTCGCGTTTCGCTGCCGCTATACACGGGTGGCCAGCTAAGCAGCGGTATTCGCGCCGCCGAGTCCATGCTGAATGCGCAGCAACGCGGCTCTGCAGTGAGTATCCAGGACATCAAGCTGGCGGTCGCTGCACATTACATCAACGTGCTGCGCGCGCAGACTGCGCTTGAGGTCGCAGACAGCAGCGTTGCCAGCCTCGTTGCGCATGTGAGGGACGTCGAGGACATGTTCAAGTCCGGCAGCATCGCGCGTAACGACTACCTGGCAGCCGCGGTTTCGCTGGCTGATTCGGAGCAGCTCAGGTTACAGGCGAGAAACCGGCTCGACCTGGCTAATGCCGCCTACAACCGCTCGCTTGGTCGTCCTCTGGACGCGCCGGTGAGCCTGACAGGTGAGCTCCCGGGGATCGATCCGGACATGAACATTGAGTCTCTCGACGGGCTTACCCACCTTGCCCTGCAAAGTCGCGACGAGCTGGCGCGTCTGGACGCGGCGGCGGATGTCTTCCGTCACCAGTCACAGTCGGTGCGGGCCAGCACAGGTCCACAGTTCGGCCTCACCGGTGGATACGTAGCGCTCGGAAACGAGTTCCTGAATCGCGACGAATTCTGGATGGTGGGCATCGGCCTGCAATGGGATTTGTTTGACGGTGGACAGGCACGCAAGAAAGCAAGGGCATTGACGTTCAAGGCGCAGGCCGTACGCGAGGAAAGCCAATATCTCCGCTCAATGATCGAATTGCAGGTTAGGCAGGCATGGCTTCGACTGAACGAGACCACGAAGCGCAAGCAACTCACGGAACGCGCCGTAGAGCAGGCCCAGGAGAATCTGCGGGTTGTGCGTGATCGCTACCGCAACGGCGAAGGTACAAACACAGAGGTACTCGACGCCCAGGTGCTTCGAAGTAAGAGTCGAAGCAATTTCGACAATGCAGATTTCGACGCCAAGCTTGCGTTGTATGAACTCGCCAGAGGAGTAGGGCGGCTATGAACCCAGTCAAGATTATCGTTGGTATTTTCGTGCTGCCGTGTTTATTGGGAGGCCTGGCGCAGGCAGCTGTCCCCTTCGAGACTGTTGAGGCTATCTACGAGGTTGCACCGCGCGAACGCATCTGGGACGGCCGAATCGAAGCCGTTAATCAGGCAACGGTGTCGGCACAAACCTCGGGTCGCATTGCGGAGTTGCTGTTCGACGTCAATGATTTCGTAGATGCCGGCAAAGTCATAATGCGATTCACCGATACGGAGCAGCGAGCGTCACTCACGCGTGCTCAGGCTTCTCTTGAAGAAGGTCGGGCGCGCTACGCCGAAGCCGCGCAGGAATTTCAGCGTGTTTCGAACATGTTCGAGAACGGCACCGTGTCGCAATCGCGGTTCGACCAGGCGAAGGCGAATCGGGATGCTGCGCAGGCGCGGCTGAACGCCGCACGTTCCGGTGTGGATACCGCTAACGAACAACTGGAATACACTTTGGTGCGTGCGCCCTATGCAGGCATTGTTGCGAAACGACACGTCGAACTTGGCGAGCTGGTTTCACCGGGCCAGCCATTAATCACCGGCCTGTCGCTGCAGTCTCTGCGGGTCAACGTCGATGTCCCGCAAAGTATGTTCCATGCTATCCGGACCATTGGTAAAGCGTTCGTCTACATCGGCGAAGAGCGTATCGCCGGTGCGGGACTGACTTTTTACCCGGTCGCCGATGTTGCCGCGAACACATTTCGAGTACGAGTCGACTTGCCTGACGGAAGCGCCACACTGTACCCCGGCATGATCGTCAAAGTCGGTTTTGTCGTCGGTGAAACAAAGCGGCTGCTGGTACCGGCCGAGGCGGTCATTCGACGCAGCGAGCTAAGTGCCGTGTACGTGGCGATTGAAGGCAGCGTCATGCTTCGACAGGTTCGCCTGGGTCGTCGTTACGGCGACTCCGTGGAAGTTCTCGCCGGCTTGAGCGAAGGGGAACTCGTTGCCACCGAGCCAGTGGCAGCTGGAATTTTCTTGAAAGAAAAGTCAGGAGCGAGGTAAGTGTCGACCGCCAACACGAAACTGGGCTTTTCCGGGTCTCTCGCAAAGAAGTTCCAGGACTCGAAGATCACACCGCTGCTTGCTGTGACTGGTCTGCTACTAGGTCTGTTTGCGATTGCCGTAACGCCGCGTGAAGAAGAGCCGCAGATTAACGTCACGTTCGCCAATATTTTCGTGCCGTTTCCTGGCGCGAGCGCCGTCGAGGTCGAGAACCAGGTGGCTGTGCCCATGGAGCAGGTGCTGGCGGAAATCGAAGGTGTCAAGCATACCTACTCGGTGTCACGTCCGGGCATGGCAGTGCTGACGATACAGTTCAACGTAGGTGAGGACCGTACAGATGCCATCGTTCGTCTGTATAACGCGGTCTACTCCAACCAGGACTGGCAGCCGCCGGGCAGCGGCGTTCTGCAACCACTAATTCAGCCGAAAGGCATCGATGATGTCCCAACGGTTACGGTGACCCTGTGGACTGAGGATCCTGAACGTGGCGCCCACGAATTGCAGCGCGTTGCGCATTCGATTGAGGCAGAAATCAAGCGTGTGCCCGGCACGCGTGACGTTTACACGGTCGGCGGTCCTGATCAGGTCGTTCACGTTAAACTCGATCCGCAGCGCCTTGCCGCATACGGCCTTTCACTCGACGCGCTGCGATACGCACTCCAGGCCAGCAACACGGTGGCACACGCGGGCTCACTGGTTGCCGATAACAAGAGCGTCCCGGTTACGGCGGGTGCTTTTCTCGCCGGCCGCGATGACGTCGCCGAGCTGGTCGTTGGTGTTAGTGACGGCAAGGCGATATACCTCGACGATGTCGCCGAAGTAATCGCGGGACCGGATCATCCTGAGCAGTATGTGCGTTTCGGCAGCGGTGCGGCAGCCGATGCAATCGGTCTCGCGACGGGTATTGGTGCACCGGCAGTGACACTGGCTATCGCAAAGAAACCGGGCACGAATGCAGCGCGCATGGCCGAGCAGGTTATCCAGCGGCTTGATGAGCTGCGTGGCATCTTCATACCCGAGGGTGTCGAGTACACGGTAACGCGTAATTACGGCAAGACGGCCGATGACAAGGCGAAAAAGCTGATCCAGAAGCTCGCGTTCGCGACGGCATCGGTAATTTTGCTGATCATTGTATCGCTCGGCTGGCGCGAAGCGGTGGTTGTTGGCGCGGCCGTTGTGGTGACATTGATGCTGACGCTGTTCGCGTCATGGGCATGGGGTTTTACAATCAATCGCGTTTCCTTGTTCGCGCTGATCTTCTCGATCGGTATTCTCGTCGATGACGCGATCGTTGTCGTCGAGAACATACATCGGCATATGTCGATGGGTGGCAAGACCCTCGCCGAGGCGATTCCGCCGGCGGTCGATGAGGTGGGTGGGCCTACAATCCTGGCAACCTTTACAGTAATCGCGGCTTTGCTGCCAATGGCCTTCGTTACAGGGCTGATGGGCCCCTACATGAGCCCGATTCCGATTAATGCCAGCATCGGCATGCTGTTATCGCTGGCTGTCGCGTTAGTCATCACACCGTGGGCCAGCCAGAAACTGCTGCGAAGCACACATTCAGATGACGAGAAAGATGCCACTGCGCAGTGGCTTGATCGCGTGTTTCGCAAGCTCGTTGGACCGTTTCTGCGCGGGGCCGCGGGTAAGCGGCCGCGGCGCTGGCTGCTGGGCGGCGTTTTCATCGCGATCCTGCTCGCGATGGGCCTCGTGTTCGTGCAGGCCGTCGTTATGAAGATGTTGCCCTTTGATAACAAGTCGGAGTTTCAGGTGGTGCTCGACATGCCTGAAGGCACGGCGGTTGAACAGACCGGACGAGTACTTGATGAAATGGCCGCCTATTTGAGTGCCATACCAGAGGTTACCGACTTCCAGGTCTACGTCGGCACCGCTGCGCCAATCAATTTCAACGGCCTGGTTCGCCAGTACTACCTGCGCGAAGGCGCGAATGTTGGCGACATCCAGGTCAATCTCGTTGGCAAGTCGCAACGCGATCGCAAGAGCCATGAAATCGCGACTGCCGTTCGAGGGCGCCTCAACGAAATCGGCACAAGTTACGGCGGCTCGGTGAAAATTGTCGAGGTTCCGCCGGGGCCTCCGGTGCAGTCGCCGCTGGTAGCGGAAGTCTATGGCCCGGACTACGACGGCCAGCAGAAGATCGCAGGAGAACTCCGCCGTTTATTCGCCGCGACGCCGGATATCGTCGATATCGACGACAGCGTTGAGGCTTCGGCGCCGCGTTTTGTTGTATCGGTAGACAGAAACAAGGCTGCTTTGCTGGGCGTTTCCCAGGCCAGCGTAACGCGCGTGCTGCAGACCGCGCTGCAGGGAGAGGACGTTACTTATGTTCGTGATGGCTACCAGAAATACCCGGTACCCGTGCGGCTCGAGTTGCCGGTTGCGAACAAATCGGAGCTCGATAGTCTTTTAATGATTCGAGTGGCCGGCCGTGAGGGCAATCTCGTCCCCCTTACCGAGATTGTCGACGTTCGTGAGGCGCAGTGGGAGCAGACTATTTATCACAAGGATCTGCTGCCCGTTGTGTTTGTCACGGGCGATATGGCCGGCCGCTTCGATTCTCCCTTGTATGGCATGTTCGATATGGTCGGTCGCATCAAGGACGAGGCAGTTCATGATGAAAAGCTCGAACAGCGTTTCATCAGCCAGCCGGACAATCCCTACAACTACAGTCTGAAATGGGATGGTGAGTGGCAGATAACTTACGAGACATTTCGCGACATGGGTATCGCCTACTCGGTCGGTCTTATCCTGATCTATCTACTCGTCGTCGGGCAGTTCCGATCCTACGCTGTACCGCTGATCATCATGGCGCCGATTCCCCTCACGATCATCGGTGTGATGCCGGGTCACGCGTTGTTCGGTGCCCAGTTTACGGCAACCTCAATGATCGGAATGATCGCCCTCGCGGGCATTATTGTGCGTAATTCGATACTGCTGGTTGATTTTGTGCGCCAGGAGGTCGACGCTGGTGTCGAGTTTCAGGAAGCGGTAATTCGTGCCGGTGCCGTGCGTGCAAAGCCTATCGCCCTGACGGCGTTGGCCGCCATGCTGGGTGCCTTCTTCATTCTGGATGACCCGATATTCAACGGCCTTGCCGTTACGCTCATATTCGGCATACTGGTTTCGACTTTGTTGACGCTGATCGTTATTCCGGTGCTTTATTACGCGTTCGCTTACAAGTCGGAACAATGAGTCAAGATATTCGTTAGAATCACCGAAGAACCGATGCTGGCCGGCATTTGAACTGAAGGACGAGCTTGAAGAAGTCGCTGATCGCACTTTCCCAGGACGCGCTAGGCAGCTTGCGTGATCTGACGCCGATTATCATCGTCATCGGCGTATTCCAGGTCTGGGTCATCAAGCAACCCGTATCCGGCTTTGTATCGCTGATTTTCGGTGCAATTTTCGTTGTCCTTGGTCTCGCATTTTTTATTTTCGGATTACGTATTGCGTTGTTCCCTATCGGTGAAGGACTCGCCCACTCGTTGGCGAAGAAAGGCAGTGCGTTCTGGCTATTTGTCTTCGCATTCGTGCTTGGTTTCGGCACAACCATCGCCGAGCCGGCTTTGCTGGCCGTTGCGGCGGAGGCCGCTGAGGTAGCTGTTGACGCAGGTGCTATTCCGGCAACGGACGAAGCCACGTCCAACTACGCACTTGGACTGCGACTCGTAGTCGCACTGTCGGTCGGCGTTGCGCTTCTCATCGGTGTAATGCGCATCATCGCGGACTGGTCACTGCCGGTGATGATTATCAGCGGCTACATCCTGGTGGTGTTGGTAACGACCATCGCACCCGCCGAGATTGTTGGCGTTGCTTATGACTCGGGCGGTGTGACGACATCAACGGTCACAGTACCGCTGGTTACTGCGCTCGGTGTTGGCCTGGCCAGTTCATTGAAAGGCCGCAATGCGATGACGGACGGTTTCGGCCTGATCGCATTTGCGTCGTTAACGCCCATATTGTTCGTGCTGCTGTACGGGACGATTCTCGAATGGATCTGATTATCGACGCCCTGAAATTCGTCGGCAACAGCGCTATTGATGTACTGCCGATCATGATTTTCCTGTTCGCTTTTCAGAAGTTTGTCATTGGCGGACGAATGCCGAACTTCAAACGAATCCTTGTTGGATTCGCATTCGTAATCGTTGGGCTAGGGTTGTTTCTCGAAGGACTCGAGCACACGCTCTTTCCGCTCGGCCGGCTGATGGCGCAGCAGTTAACGGATCCGGAATTCTTGATGTCGGCAAAAATAAGTGCCACCAGTGCACTGGTATGGCGCGACTACTACTGGGTGTACCTGTTTGCCGCGGCCATCGGCTTTAGCACGACGCTCGCCGAGCCTGCGCTAATAGCCGTATCAATAAAGGCGAATACCGTATCGGGCGGCGCAATCGGCTTTTGGGGACTACGAGTTGCCGTCGCGATTGGCGTTGGCGTCGGCGTGAGCCTCGGTTGTTTTAGAATTATTTCCGGCTTGCCGTTGCACTATTTTATCGCGGCCGGCTATCTGGTCGTTATTGCGCAGACCATAATAGCGCCAAAAATGATCGTGCCACTGGCCTATGATTCCGGTGGCGTTACGACATCCACCGTAACCGTACCGCTGATTACGGCACTTGGCCTTGGACTGGCCGAGGCAGTGCCTGGGCGGAGCCCACTACTTGACGGTTTTGGTCTGGTGGCATTTGCAAGTCTGTTTCCGATAATCTCGGTGTTGGCTTATGGGCAGCTGGCAGTCTTGCGACAAAGAGTAGACTTTTCCGACAACGGACAAGATGAATTTCAAGAGGAAAAAGACCATGCACTTTAAGCTGATAGTCGCCTTCGTCGAAGACTCAACGACTGACGCCATCATGGAAGCCGCACGCGAAGCAGGCGCGACGGGATGTACCGTGATACCGAATGCCCGCGGCGAAGGCATAGATGAGAGCAAAACGTTCTTTGGACTAACGCTGAGCTCGCAGCGCGACGTGGTGCTGTTGCTGGTAGAGCAGCACCTGAGTCGCCATATCCTGGAACATATTGGCGAGGTCGGTGAGTTTGACCAGAAGCCCGGTACCGGAATTGCCGTCCTGATTGATGTAGAAGACGCCGTTGGTGTCGTGCATCAGGCGCAGGAGCTGGTTGAATTAGTGGAGGAAAACCTATGAATATCCCAAACTGGGGCCCGGTGCGCGACTGTATGCGCACCAATGTGACGGAGGTCGATGGCTCGATCGATGTCCTGGCGGCACTGAAAATAATGAAGAAAGTCGGTGCGACGAGCCTGATCGTAAAACGACGTGACGAACACGATGAGCACGGCATGCTGCTGTTTTCCGATGTTGCAAAGCAGGTTATCGCGAAGAATCGTGCACCTGAACGAGTGAACGTTTATGAGATCATGGCCAAGCCGGTGCTGACCGTACGACCGGACATGGAAATACGCTATTGTGCGCGGCTGTTCGAAAATTTCGGAATCAGCCATGCGCCGGTTGTCGAAAATGACGAGATAATCGGTATGGTCAGCTACTATCTGCTGGTTTTGCACGGGCTGCCCGAGCTTGACTAGATTGGCACGCCGCTGCAATTACCGTTCGCGTTGCCGTACAACGGTGAATCGAGTGGTATTTCTCGATGCACAATAGAAGTGGCGTGAATAGACTAACTGCCATCGCGGCTCTTGTACTGATCTTACTGCTGACGCCCTTATTGCTGGCGGACGAAGGGCTGGAAGTCGTGCCGCAAACACTGCAGGAACTTCAGGACGCTGTAGCAAAAGTCGTTGAGGAAAATAACCTGCCGGCTGTCGGTATCGCGATGGTTGATGAGACAGGCCCTGTCTGGGTCGATGCGCTCGGCATGGCTAATCTCGAAGACTCTATCGACGCTGATGCGGATTCTATGTTTCGCATAGGCTCAACGTCGAAGATGTTCGTGGCACTTTCGGTACTCAAGCTGGTTGAAGAGGGGAGGCTGTCACTCGATGATCGCGTTGCCGACCTCGCGCCTGATATTGCCTATGAGAATCAATGGGAAGAAACCGATCCGGTGCGCATAGTGCATTTGCTGGAGCATACGACGGGCTGGGACGATATCCATCTGCCAGAATACGCGAGCAACGATCCGACCCCGCTGACGCTGAAAGAAGGGCTGGATTTTCATCCACATTCGCGAATTTCGCGCTGGAAGCCCGGTTCGCGTATGTCTTACTGCAATGCCGGGCCACCTGTTGCCGCCTATATCGTTGAAAAGGTCACCGGCCAGGAATTTGAAAGCTACGTTCATGAAAATTTCTTCGATCCCATGGGGATGGAGACCATGACGTACCGACTGTCGGCAGATGTTGAAAAGCACGGCGTGACGTCGTACATGAATGACAATCAGCCGCAGAATTACTGGCACATCGTTATGCGCCCTTCCGGATCCATCAATGCGTCACCGAAAGACATGGCGAAGATGGTTGCCTTGTTCCTGAATCGGGGTACCGTCGATGGGCTGCCACTGATCATGCCAGGCTCGCTCGATCGGATGGAACGCACCGAATCAACAACCGCAGCCGAAGCGGGCCAGGAAATCGGCTACGGCCTGAGCAACTACGTGTCGATCCATGAAAGCTGGGCCTATCGTGAACATAACGGAGGCGTCAATGGCGGTATCACCGAGTTGGCGTACCTGCCCCAAGGCGGCGTAGGTCACGCCATCATGGTGAATTCGGATGACGGTGCGTCATTCTGGAAGATCAGCGAGCTGATTCGCGACTTTGAAACTCGAAATCTTGAAGCCGTTATTGTCGAGTCCGATGCATCGCCCGGCGTCGAGTCGTCCTCCATCGAAGGTCTTTACTACCCGATCAATCCCCGCCAACAGATCAGCCACTTTATTGATCGTATTTTCGGTGTTGAGAAACTGTGGTTTGACGGCGACAAGCTACAGCGCAAGCCGCTGCTGGGCGGTGACGCCACGACCTATCTCGCGGGACCGCCAAATCTGTACCGCGACGACAAGACAGGGCTGGTTTCGCTTGCCGAGGTTGTTGACCCGCTGGCCGGTCGGGTAGTACACGCTGGAAGTCGCGTTCTGAAGCCCGTATCACCGCTGCTGGCGTACGGGCAGCTGGGCGTAGCAATCGTCTGGGTCTTGGCGATCGCCACATCGTTTCTTTATTTTCTCGTCTGGGGCGTCCGCAGGCTTCGCGGCAAGATTCCGGCGGGCGCCACCGTTCGAATACGCGTGTGGCCGCTGCTGGCGGGGCTGTCGTTTGCGGTACTGATCGGTCTTTTTACACTTGGAATGTCCGATCCTTTCATGCAATTGGGAACTCCATCACCGGTCGCGGTTGGCATCATGCTGTCTTCGATTCTGTTCGCCGTATTTGCAGCCTTGGGCGTATATACGTCGATTCGGGAGCGAGGCTCGGCAATGAACAGGGCGAACTACTGGCACTCGAGTATTACCTCTTTCGTGCACGCAATCGTTGCATGCTATCTGCTCTGGTTTGGCGTAATTGGTTTGATGACCTGGGGCTGAAGCTCAGCACATTTGTCTTCCTTCGGTAACTTGGCATAATCGCCCCTCGGCCGAGATTTTGCGGCCAAAATCCACCTGGCACAAAGAACAAAAAATAGAAGGACAGACTTTGTTGATTTATTCGCTTCGCACCTACGGTGCTGCGATTGCGCTGACTTTGTGTCTGGCGGTCGCGCCAGCCGGGATAATCTACGCGCAGACTGACGAGGCAACGGCTATCGAAGAGATCGTCGTAACGTCTCGATATCGGGCGGAGAAGCTTTCCGACGTACCGGACTCGATTACGCCCTTTACGGCGCAGGAGATTGAACGATATCGGATCGAGCGTATTAATCGCGTCGCATCCCTGACGCCAAATGTACGGTTTTCCGATGACCAGGAGGTCGGCGTCAGTACGCTGGTAATTCGTGGTGTACGGCAGAACCGTGGCACCGGCCAACCGCCCGTGTCGTTCCGCATCGACGGGGTAAGCGCGACCAATAATCTTCTAACGACGCAGGAACTGTTCGATATCCAGAGCGTGGACGTACTGCGCGGTCCGCAAGGTGCTTTGTATGGGCGCAACGCGATCGGCGGAGCTGTTCTGATTTCGACCCGCCAGCCAACTGCGGACCCAGAATACGGCCTGCGGCTCTCGGCTGCCCAGGGGCAGGACTTTTCGGTAGCAGGCAGTGCGTCGGGCCCGGTCGGCGATAGCGGTACGTTGTATCGCGCATCGTTTCGATTCCAGGACCGCGAGGGACAGCTGAAGAACGCCTACCTCGACAATCAGTACGTCGATTACAAGGAGTCCTCGGCATTTCGCGGACGCCTGTTGTTTAAGCCCAGCGACAATTTGACGGTCGATCTGCGCGGCAGCTATCTCGATCAGGACGGTGGCTCGGGGTATTTCATGCCGGGCAGCGAGGGTTTCCTGCCGCTGCCACCGCCAGCGGCACCGATCCTGTTCGGAAATCCAACCTACGAGATCCAGTCCAATCGCATTGGCAAGTCGTTCGTAAAGTCCTGGGAGACTTCGGCGAAGATCGACTATGACCTTGGCTGGGGAACGCTGACGTCGATCACCTCTTACACCGATGTCGACTCGGGTAATGATCAGGATCTCGATCAGACTTTGTTCGAGGCCATCGACATCATTGTTATCGACAAGTCTGAGACAGTCGCGCAGGAACTGCGTCTTACCTCGAGCGAGCAGAGCGCTGTCCACTGGGTAGGCGGTATCAGCTATTTCACGCAAGATCGTTTCCGCTCGCTTGCGACCACCTTCCTCGGTACTCCCGTGCCGCCGGCGGCACAGGACCTCGAGCTCGAGGACTTCGCGGCTTTCGGCAGTCTCAGTTATGACGTCACCGACGACCTCGAGCTAACGGTGGCGTTTCGTTATGACGAGGAGACGCCGAAAGACACGACGCAGGGTCGCAGCGAGACGTTTTCGGAGCTACAGCCGAAGGCGAGCCTTGCTTACCGATTCCGTGAAGGCCTGCTCGGCTATGTCACGGTGGGGAAGGGCTTTCGCGCCGGTGGTTTCAACAATCTTGCCCCAGGCAGCAAT